>AUXO011121407.1_pt1 | contig 12582 bp, 7 predicted proteins | sample 768731 | NCBI WGS metagenome assembly AUXO01 (sample SAMN02715735, study PRJNA202380) | gut metagenome | biome: sheep rumen | host: Ovis aries | place: New Zealand: Palmerston North | reverse complement strand
GTATCACAGCTTCAGAATGACTCTGGTTATATTACAGATGCAGTTCTGGGCAACTATGCCTTAAAGTCAGAGCTGTTCAGCGGAAACTACGGTGACTTGGCCAATACTCCAATAAAAGGTCCTATTTCTGCCAGTGAGCTTGACAATATAACAGAACCAGGAATATACTTTGTAGAAGGTGTCAACGCATTAGGACTGCCAACTTACAGCTGGGTAACAGTAGAAATGACATATTCTGCTGCACAGCCTAATAGGTATCTTCAAACAAGTATTGGAGGAGGGGAGATTAAGATCAGGAGCAAAACAGAGTCAAATTCTTATGATAATTGGACTATTCCCTACCAAAAGCCCAAGACTACACTGGAAGGCTATGGTATTACAGATGCTAAGATTGAAAATGGTGTGATTACACTGGGAAATAATACTGTAGATACCAACAGCTACCTTCTGTCCTCTGACATTTCTGATTGGGCAAAGGCATCAACAAAACCCAGCTATACAGCAGCAGAGGTAGGAGCACTGCCAGATGATACTCCTTTGTTTAGTGGTAACTACAATGATTTAAGTAACAAGCCGACAATTCCAATAATCCCTTCCAATGTAAGTGCATTTACAAATGATGCTGGATACCTTACCTCTCATCAGGACATCAGTGGGAAGGAAGACAAGATTATTGGAGAGGACAGTGCCTCCTCTACTCTGACAGCCTCCTTTGGCAAGTACTACAGATTTACTACGGCAGCAGATAGCTTTACCATTAATCTGCCTGCTACAGGACAGGATGTTCAGGCTATTATGTTCTGGGTCCCTACAGGTACAGGAACTCCCCAGATTACCTTCAATCCCAACAACAGTGAGGCAGTATACCACATGTCAGACTATAGTCTGGAGGCCAGTGCCTTTTATGAGGTGAATGCTCTCTGGAATGGTGCTGCCTGGGTGATAACTTACAATAAATTTGAATTAGCAGTATGATAATATTTGACCAGCTTAGAATTTCAGATGATGGCAAGAGGCTGTATGTCAATGTTCATGTGAACAATGCAGACTATTTCCAGAGTTACTATATAGACCAGATAACCATTGTCACAGCAGACAAGGCTTTGGAGACAGAATGTAATGCTCCCAGTAGCAACTTTATCTACCGAGAGATTTTCAGTAATACCAAGTCAGTAGATTTAGTGCTGGATACAGGCAGTTTTACTGCTGCCCATCTTAACTGGGATGAAGAGATAGAGCATCCCAATGACTTTGGTAAGCCTTATGCAGACATAGCCTTTGGGCACAGTAACTTAAGCCAGGACCTGTTCTTTGTGTTTGTCCACTGTAAGAGCTCAGGCAAGGTGAATGAGTGTTTCCCCTATATTCCCTGCGAGTTACAGGCAGAGACCACTCTTGGGGTGACTTTTGATGAGAACTTGCTATACCAGCGTGTGATGGGCTACACCAAGCAACTGGCAGATGACTGTACTGTCCCTACAGGATTTACAGACTTTATCCTACTCTGGAATGCTTTTAAGGCCAGTGTAGAGACAGAGCACTATGTTCCAGCCATCAAGTACTACAATATGCTGTTTGGCAGGGAGCTTGGTCCTGATGGGCAGTATGTGTCCTATGGTCCCTTTGGAGGAGGCAGTTCAAAGTCTTATGGAGAATCTAAACCCTGTAACTGTCATGGATGAAATGATTTACAGTGCCTTGGGCACTTACTATAATGCCCTGGAAAAGACAGGATACATGAGCTTTGGCAATATGCAGAAGCTCCTTATCCTAATATTCTATAAAGACTTTGTGTTCAATGATTATAGGGGACTGCTGAGCAGGGAAGACTACCACTTGATAGAGAGGGCTCTTGACTGCCTGTATGGAACCACATGTTTAATACCTTATCCAGACTATTTGAAGATGGGAAAATTGAAGTTAGGAGAGATTACAGAGATAGGCCAGCGGCTTAAGAATCTTGAGGATACCAGTGTACTGAAGCTGATACATGACCTTGACAGTGCTGAGGGAGATGTTCAGTCGGATGTGCTGGTAATGGCAGAAGAAGACTGATGGTGGCAAGGATGGAATCCTTGCTTACTGAGAAGGCCTGTTAAGGGCAAAACTTAAGAGATTGAACAACTTTTTTAATGTGGCTCAGGGATATGGTAAAATGCCGTATCTTTGAGCCATAATCAATAATAAGGAAATATGTTAGTTAAGGAAATAGTTTACTCATGTCTGGACTTGGCCAAAGCCTCTACAACAGATGACAGTTTCCTGAATGAAGACCACACCTTGTTTCTGTTGAAGAAGTACAGGAGCTTTCTTATCAAGAAAGAGCAGGACAAGGAGAAGAGCTCAACAGATGTGGCTTCAGAGTTTGAATATCAGGAAATATGTCTTGACCTGGAAAAGGTGGCAGCTATAGACGGAGAGCCTTGCACAGGAGGCTTTTATCTGAGAACCAAACAGAAGATACCCAAAGTACTTGAAGGTAATCAGCCCAGGGTATATCCTTTAGACTTTTATCAGGGAATCAATATTTCTTACATACCCAGGGACAGGATGAGGTATGTTGGAACCAACAAGTATCTTCAGAACATTATTTATGTGAGTCTTGGGCCAGACCAGCATCTTTATCTGAACAGCAGCAATCCCCAGTTCTTCTACCTGAAGAAGCTCAGGATGAGTGCAGTGTTTGAGGACTTTGATGATGCCACAGACCTGCTTTGTGATGGTAATAGTGACTCAGTAGCCTGTGATGTACTTGATGCAGAGTTCCCTATCAGAGACTATCTTGTGGCTCCTCTGATTGAACTGGTGGTAAAGGCTTTAACAGGGGCTGTTTACAAGGTTGAAGACTGGAAGAACAATGCCAATGATGACCTCCCTAAGACAGCTAATGGTATAAGGAACTAAAGCCATGACTGATGATTTCAAGGAGTTCAGGAACCAGATTGTAAGGAGCAGAGATAAAAAGACTGCTAAGGTGAGGAACTCATGGGGAGTATATGATGCCTACAAGAGCATTAGGAAGAAGGGATGGTATGACTTGGGGAGACCTATCAAGGAGCATGAATTCTATGGTGTTGTCAGGGGTGTGAACAGCCTTTTAGCAGCTGAGATAGCCAGTGGCAACCCCATCACCTTCCCCTCAAGAATGGGCAAGCTTGAGTTAAAAAAGACTCTCAGGGGAGTGAGTATTGTAGACAATAAGCTGAGAATCAACTATCCTGTGAACTGGCATGATACCATCAAGCTGTGGTTTGAGGATGAAGAAGCCCGCAAGAATAAGACACTTCTGAGGGACGAGTCCCGTGAAGGCTATACTATAAAGTACAATAAGTATGATGCTAACTATGAGAACAAGTGCTTTTATGAATTTGCCGTGAACAGGTTTATCAAGAAAGCCTTGAAGGATGAGATTAAGAATAACAAAATAGATTCATTATGGTAAAGGAACTTCAATATACCAGCATCAGGAGGGTGCTGGACAATCTGATGGACCACCCTATGCTTAGGGATGTGACCCTTGAACAGGCAGTGAGATATACCTTGAGGTTTATTCAACTTCATGGCTATCCCAAGCTGTATGAGGACAAGATAGTAGATGTAGACATCAAGGACTTCAGGGGTTTGCTTCCCTGTGACCTTATCAGCATCATCCAGGTGAAGGACTTAAGTACAGGGGTATGTCTGAGAGCCATGACAGACAACTTCACCCCAGGTTTAGTACCCCACACTCCTCCTCCTCCTCTCCATAAAGACCTGATGAACAATGTCAAGCCTCCCAAGGACTGGTACATACCAAGAGGCAGGGAGTATAGGGAGGAACCAGCCTTCAAGACCCAGGGCAGAGTGATATTCACCTCCTTTCCTGAGGGTAAGGTAGGCATGGCCTACAAAGCCATTAAGACAGATGATGATGGTTTCCCCATGATAGTGGATAATGAGAATTTCCTTGCAGCACTGGAAGCCTATATCAAGAAGCAGGTGTTTACCATTAAGTTTGATACAGGGAAGATTTCAGCAGGAGTACTTCAGAATGCCCAGACAGAATATGCATGGGCAGCAGGAGAGCTTGACAGTGAGTTTACTGTTCCCTCACAGAGTGAGCTGGAAGCTCTTACCAGAAGTATCAACACACTGATACCCAGGATACGGGAGTTTGACAATGGATTTAGGAACTTAGGCAACAGGGAATATCTGAGGAGGCATTGATATGGCACAGACAGACGTAAGGACAGTATATAAGCTTAAGGCTTTTGACAGTGCAGCAGCTATGGCAGGGGCACTGTGTGTGATATATAAGAAGGAGCCTGAAACAGCAGTCCAGGAGAATACTGAAATCTCTAATATTAAGGTAGATGGTGAGGGAATAGGCAGTCCCAATGAAGATTTTATGGGAGCAGGAGTATGCACCTTCAAGGAGCCAAACAAATTTCTGTTTCTTCTTGACAGCAAATACTATGCCTTTAATGAGAAGGGCTATGGAGCCAATGCTGACAGTCTTGACTACAAGCTTTGGCTGGCAGAGCTCAGTGGTGTGAGCAAGGCTGAAGTCCAGACTGTTGGCAGGTGGATAAAAACAGGCGTAAAGGTAGTAAATAAGATTACCTTAGATGAGCCTGTGGCCAATGCTGGACAGACCCCTACCTTTGATGATGGAGATGAAACACTGATAGATGTAGGAGGTGGTGGCACAGGCAGTGGTACTGGTGGCAGTAGTAGTGGTACAGGGGGAAGCAGTACCCACTCTTCCCATGCTGATGAGCCTGTCAAGAAGATTGTGGATAACACCAGTATCCAATATACTCAAGATGCTGACGAAATGAACACAATGATTCAGATAGCCAGTCTGAATGCCAGGGATGAGTTTGCCACCCAAGTGCTGAATGGTATGCTCAGCAAGTTGCCCAATCCAGCAGGTCTTAGTGACAATGAGATGAACTACTACTGTAATACAGCCTATCAATGGGCAGCTAACATGATGGCAGCATCAGCAAGGTCAAGAAGCACTGATGATGACCAGACCTCCTCATCAGCTAACATGGAACAGACTACAGCCCTTGAGAGCAACACGGAGAAATTGCTTCATAATCTTGTTGTAGCTACAGGTGAAATCAAGTCATCACTCCAGAGGACAGATGAAGCCACTACTACAGGCAGTGGTGACAATCAGACCACCAGTTATGCAGAGCGAGTTACCCTGAAGGATGTGACCATGAGTAGCATTCAGGCCTTAATAGACCAACAGAGGGGAAAGTATACAGACGGTAATGATGAGGTGCAGTATAGAGGCAAGAGTGCCCATGAGCAGGCATTAGAAGGAACGCTTACAGAGTTAAAGAATGTACTTGATGCCTATACTAATCATGCTTCTACTGGAGAGGGTGACACCAAGACCAAAGTGGGACTTGATGACCTGATAAAAGCCATCAATGCTGTTACAGCAGCCATAGCAGTTGGTGGTGGTAGTGGTGGAGGTGGAAGTGTCAGTGGGAATACTGAAGTTTCCTTTGCCCAAGGAGCAAGTGTAGGTGTCAGTATAAATAGTGGTGCTGGATATAGTAGCAACAATCCCTTTGTTATGGCCTTAGTGAATGATGCAGGACAAGGAAATAGTGCCAGTAATCCTTTGTATATTTCTGGTGGAGGATTTCCTACTAAGAATGCTGTGGCTCAACAAAGCTTAGGTGATAGTAACCAAAGCCTTCGTCCTAATAGCTTCCTTACATTTAATGGTCTTAATACGGCAGGTTGGGCAAATGTTGGTGATGTAGCAAATATCTTACTTAGCTACTTTAGTTCAGCAGCTACAGACAATCTAAAAAGCTATGTTATTACAAAGCTAAAAGGATGGCTTTCAGATAATACCACTACCGTTACTATCAATGGTACTTCATATAAGGTTATTAATAATGGTGCACTTAATTAAAAAGGAGAAGATATGGCAAGAAAGATAATGGGATGGAAGACTAAGGGTATGAATCAGGATTTATCTGTTTCAGCCTTTAACCCAGAGTTTAGCTTTGAGAACATGAACCTGCGGCTCAGTACTAATGAGAACAATACCATGATGAGCTGGGTGAATGAGAAGGGCACTGCTCAGATAAGTCTTTTAGATTGGGACACTCCAAGAACTTTAGCCGCCATTTCAGGTATTCCCATAGGTACTGCTGTGCTGAACCATCAACTGGTGGTGTTTACTACCAATAACAATGGTATTGACAGGATATACATCTTGAAATATGTTAATGCTACTAAGGACAGCATGCTCTGCAAGGAATATTTCAGTGGAAACCTGAATTTCAATACTGACCATCCCTTGGAGACACTGGTAAGCTATGAGGCAGACCACATACAAAAAGTATATTGGACGGATGGTTACAACCAGCCAAGGATGGCTAACATAGCCAAGGCAGCTAAAAGAAATGCTACCCAGTATGATACTACTCAGTTTGACTTTATTCCAGCAGTAGTCAGTGGCAGTATGAGTGTAGAGAAGGCTCAAAGTGCTTCAGGTGTTTTTCCTCCAGGAGTGATACAATACTGCTTTACCTATTTCAACAAGTATGGCCAGCAGAGCAACATAGTTGATGTATCTTCCCTGTTTTACCTTGCCCATGGCAACAGGGGAGCCAGCCCTGAGGATAAGGTGAACAGTAGCTTCGAGATTACCATTAGCAGCCCCAACACCAGTTTTGACTACATCAGGATATACTCTATTCAGAGGACATCCATCAATGCTGTGCCTATAGTGAAGCAGCTGAATGACATCAAGATTCCAAGTAGAGGAGATGTTACTTTTGTGGATAATGGCACTACAGGGCTGACCATAGACCCCACTGAACTGTTGTTTGTTGGTGGCAAGGAGATTCATGCCCTGACTATGACAGACAAGGATAATACCCTGTTTCTTGGCAATATTGAACAGGTTGATTTGTTAGTGGACAGCATACAGGCAGCTGTGAAGAACAACGTTAATATTAATTTTTCAGCTGGCAAATCAGGTGTTCCAGTAGCTCAGGGCAAGGGTGTGTATAGCTACAAGAGCCAGCTTGGCAAGAGCAGTAAGGAAATAACTACCTTTAAGGGAGGAGAAACCTACAGGTTTGGCTTTCAGCTTCAGAAGAAGAATGGTGAATGGACAGAGCCTATTTTCATCAAGGATGAAAAAAACGATGTTTACCCATCAACCAGAGTAACTGAGGGAAATGCAACCTTGGTTATTGCCCAAGCTAACATTAATTTGATTAATGTTGAAAGCATTAATAACTATGTGAAGGCCAGACCTTTGGTGGTCTATCCCAGTATAGCAGACAGAACAGTGCTTTGCCAAGGAGTATTGAATCCCACAGTGTTTAATATTCAGGACAGGAAGGACAATAGTCCTTTTGCCCAGGCATCATGGTTTTTCAGGCCCTTTCCAGCTGGGAATAATGGAGAGAAAACTGACCCAATTGAATATACTACAGAATGGAAAGATAATCCACCTGAGGGAACACACTATAAATACAGCACCTATGTGGAAAATGTAGATAAGCAGTTTGATGAGAATGGTACTTATGCAGCCTTAGCTAAGGCAGGTAATACAAGAGATGTATATGCCCTTGTGATGGATAATGTAACAGATGAAGAATATAATACCATAGCTAAGAGGGGAGCCCTTATATTCAGTGAGATAGCAGCTTCGGAGGTGGTTGGAGAGTCAGGTACTAAGGAGACAAGGCGTCAGATACCCTTCTGGGGTGCCATTAAAAATGGTAACAATAATCCAACTTCATATATCTTCCTTGCAGACAGTATTTTCCCAGAGCCTTATAAGACTTCAGGTACTACAGATGTTGGGCAGGACAGGCAGAATCCTGAGGCTTATACAACATCTGGTATGTATTTTGATAGCATAACCTATATGGGTAGGACTGTCAGAAGCTTCAAGATAGACAAGCGTATGAGAGTAGGCAAGGATAAGCGGCTATATTTGGTTAATGCTGATAATAAAAACTTCACCTTTAAGTTTGCCACTCTGGACGATGGAGGCAATGCTGAATACTATAAAATAATCTTTATACACAACACTATTGAATTTTCCGTCAATACTGCCAATCAAGGAGGTAAGTATCTAGCTTATAAGCACTTTGAGTCTCTGTTCTGTCAGAGTGATATTGCGGAGAATGACCCTGTGGAAGGTGCCAGACAAGTGGAGATACAGGGGTCTGGTAGGATTTATGATACGGTGTATGGTGATGCTGCTCTTCCCACCTACTATGATGTGGCAGGAGGAACTAGTGGCAATATTAAAGTGACAAAACAAGAGGATATAAAAGCCACCACAAACACCCAATTCTTTGTTGACCAGCATATTGTGACCCTGAACTCTCCAGACATTGAGTTTGACACAGATGTTCAGAACTATGATACTGAAGGACTGTCATTGAGGATAGTGGGTGCCATACCCATTACAGCCAGTGCTTCTGCCCACCATATCAAGATTAAATCTCCAATGCTTCAAAGGGGAGGTTCTGAGGCAGACTCCACGAAGGGCTCTTCAGCTACAGCTCTGGCTAATTATGCTTTAAACAAGGAACTGCAAAAGAGTGCTGAGAGCCTGAATACTAAGACCTATGGCAGTGGTGAGCGTAGTACTAATCTTACCTACACCAATGTCTCTACCAATGCAGGTAGGCGTCAGATAGCAGAATATCTGTGGCAGGATGGTTATCTGATAAAGGATAGCAAGATAGATGCAGGCTATAGGTATGGCTATAACCTGAGAAACTACATGATATTCCCATGGCAGAGGGTGGGCTCATTGAACAATGACTGGAGGAGTGCAGATGAAGCTACTTCACAGCTTGACACCAAGAAGATTTCAAACATACTATTTTCTTCACAGAGTGTGTATCAGAAAACAAAAGACAATGATAGGGAAATACATTATTATGGGTATACGGCAGAACAGTCAGAGTTCTCTTGTCAGATGTGTCTGACAGAGAATGCAGAAGTGATGAACTATAGGTTGCCAGAGGAAGTTAGGGGGGTGAACGCTGGTGTTATCTTCTCAGGCATTAATTACTACCCCAACATTGACAAGGTGCTTTACAATGAAAATTACTACCCAGTGATTGTCAATGCCCTGGAAGATGACCAGATAGATCTTGGTGCAGAAAACATCAAATGGGTAAACAGTCCTATCTCCATGAAATACAAGTCCACATCTCATGCTGTGCTATCATTGGGTAAGTATTCAAATAAAAAAGAAATCCTGCCAGCACCACCAGAAAGCAGTGGGCGTTATGGAGGTGGAGATGCCGGCGAGAAGGCCTTTTGGGGTGAGATAGTGGCAGAAGGATACAACCAAGCAGGAACAGAACCTGTTAGTGGTGCTTCATCCTATAGCTACCTCTGGCTTGGAGAACTTATCAAGACTAATGTTCAAAACAGATTTGGTGGTGACAGTCCTGCTGCCATCAGGAGTAATAACTGGATGATTGGCGGAGATGCAGTGAACATTAGTAATGGTAGCTTCACATTGACATGGACAGAAGGAGATACTTATTATCAGCGATATGACTGTCTGAAGACCTATCCCTTCACCAACGAAGACCCTAACCAGATAGTGGAGATACTGAGTTTCATGTGTGAAACACACGTAAATCTTGATGGCAGGTATGACAGGAACAGAGGCCAGACAGACAATACCAATATGCATCCAAGAAACTTTAATCTGCTGAACCCTGTATATAGCCAGCAGAATAACTTCTTCACCAGCAGGAAGATAGACACTGAGGGAAGGGAAAGCCTTAGATACCCTAACCATGTGTTCTATACCAAGACCAAGCAGAGTGGTGCAGATGTTGACCTGTGGACTAATGCAACACTGGCCAGCATACTGGAGCTTGATGGTGACAAGGGGGAAGTGAAGTCTCTTCAGCGATTTAACAACCAGCTGATAGCCTTTCAGGATACAGGTATCTCACAGATACTCTACAATGAGAATACTCAGATAAGTACTACTGACGGAGTGCCTATTGAGATAGCCAATAGTGGCAAGGTTCAGGGCAAGAGATACTTAAGTGACACCATAGGTTGTTCTAATAAGTGGAGTATCAGCAATACTCCTGGAGGCATATACTTTATGGACAGCCATGACAAGAACATCTATCTGTTTAATGGGCAATTACATAATCTCTCTGGTACTTTGGGCTTTAACACCTGGGCCAAGAAGAATATACCTACAGTAACCAGTACAGGCATTACATGGACTCCCACAGGTTTTGGAGACTTTGTAAGCTATTATGACAGGATGAATCAAGATGTGCTGTTCATCAACAGTGAAAAGGCTTTGGCCTATTCAGAGAAGGTAGGAGCCTTTACCAGTTTTTACAGCTATGGAGGAGCCCCATACTTCTGTAATTTTGAGGATACTGGCGTGTGGATTAAGCAGGGAAGTAATTCCACTCAGCTTTGGAAGCATAGGGCAGGAGACACTTACTGCAATTTCTTTGGAGCTTCTGCTCCTTACTGGATGACATTGGTAGGCAATCCTGAACCACAGTTGGACAAGATATTCACTAACTTGGAGTTCAGGGCTACTGTGGATGGTGAAGGCACTACAAGTAATGGCAAGTACACTCCCTATATACCCTTTGACAAGCTGGAAACTTGGAATGAGTATCAGCATGGTGTTGCTAATCTTGGCATCAGGAATGCCAAAGATGCCCAAAAGCACCATAGCAGTGCTAGAGGAAATGATGTGTTGAAGAGGAAGTTTAGGATATGGAGGTGTGACATTCCTAGGGATAATGATACTACAGGTGGAAGGACAGCACACCCAATTGATAGGATGAGGAATCCTTGGCTTTACTTGAAGTTGTTGAAGAATTCTGATACAAGCAGGAGGACAGAGATACATGATTTGCTGATGACTTATTTTGGGTGATGCTTTGATGGAATCAAAACTTACTTGAAAGGGGGGGGAAGATAGTAGAAGGTAAGGAGGTCTTAATGATTTCCTTACCTTTTATTAGTAGGAGACTAATCAAATTGTGGAGGTTAAGCCAAAGGCTTATTTTTGCAGTAAAATGTTACTAAGATGATGAAGAAGAATACACTATACACTGCAAACAAGTGGAACAGGAATCTGTTTGACTTGGGAGGCTATAGTCCTACAGGAAGCCAGTTCTATGACTTTGGAGCCTATACTCAGCCAGCAGCCATAACAGGCAATGCAGGGCTTACAGGCTATCAGGGAGTGAATGTACCCAAGACCATTAATATTGAAGGGCTTCAAGGAGGTGCAGGCACAGGGTGGACTAAGGGATTGAATACAGGCAATTCTTTTATGAAGAATAATGCAGGAACCCTCAATACAGTAGCTGGTACAGCATCACCTTTTCTTACCAAAATGATTAGTGGAGGATATAGTACTGGTGGAGTAGGAGAAGGTGTAGCACAGGTAGGTCAGGCTGTAGGCTCAGCATTGGCAGCTACAGGCATTGGTGGCATAGCAGCACCTATAGTAACTCTTGGTGCAGGTATTCTTGGTGGAGCCATCAACAGGGGTTGGGGAACTAAGAAAAACCAGAAGAATATCAATGCTATTGAAGGTAATACAGAGGCAGCAAAGACTACAGGTAATGAATTCGCAGGAGCTTCAGACACAGAAGGCTTTCTTAGTGCAGCCAATAATATGACAAACAGCATGGGCTTTGATAATAAAGACCTTGTAAAGGGAGGTTGGTTCAGTAAGGGCAAGGCCAAGAGAGAAGCCCAGAAGTACCTTAACAAGGAGAGGGAAGCTTTGGTCATGCAGAACCACAGTATGGTGACTGGAGCCCAGAGGGTGGATAATATACTTGATGATAATGCAATGAGTAACTTTGCAGCATGGGGAGGGCCATTGGAACAGATAAACAATGATAATATGGGAGCAATAGGATATGGTTTTATGTCAGACTATCTGACTACAAAGCAAAAGCAGAATGAAGCCAGAAACAAGTTGACAGGCATTACTGCTACACCAGCCTTTATGCAGAACTTTGCTGAGGGAGGAGAGATACACATCAAACATCCAGGAAGGCTTACAAGGCTGAAGGAAAGGACTGGAAAGACAGAAGCAGAGCTCTGGGCAGAAGGCAAGCCAGAGGTAAAGAAGATGATTACCTTTGCCAGGAATGCCAGAGCCTGGTCAAAAGCCAATGGAGGTAAATTACATAAGGATGGTGTGAGTATTCCAGAGAATGTATTGTGTGGTGGAGGTAAGCTGTTTCATGGTGGGGAATGTCTGATGCCCAACATGTTTGACCTTGGTGGTGACATTCAGAGCAACTCTGCTGACTGGACTACAGGACTTACTCACATAGATGCAGGAGGTAGCCATGAGCTGAATCCTAACCAAGGAGTACAGGTTGGGGTAGATCCAGAAGGAACTCCCAATTTGGTTGAAGAAAATGAAACCATTTTCAATGACTATGTGTATTCAAATAGGATAACATTGGATGATGAAGCCAAGAAGGTATTTCATATTGGAAAGAAAAGAGATATTACCTATGCAGACCTTAGCAAGAAACTGGAGAAGGAAGCATCAGAACG
>AUXO016002963.1_pt1 | contig 12583 bp, 9 predicted proteins | sample 768731 | NCBI WGS metagenome assembly AUXO01 (sample SAMN02715735, study PRJNA202380) | gut metagenome | biome: sheep rumen | host: Ovis aries | place: New Zealand: Palmerston North | reverse complement strand
ACATACTTGTAGGAACTATGAGGGAGCAACACCAATCAAGGTGCTGCTCCCTTTTGTTTGATATAGATTTTCTCCTTAATGCTGCTTGCTTAACCAGCCCTTGGCCTGCATTTTTGCTTGCTTAACCACCCCTTGCCCCTCCTTCAAAAGGAGGGGAGTCTGGAGGGGATTAGTTCACTGTTTTAAGACCTTTTTGTCTCCTACGATAACAATTCCCTTTGCTTGTCCGGCATTTATCCGTTGTCCGCGAAGATTGTAATATGTCTCTGTTTTATCTTCTGTCACAGTGTGACGGATTGCAGAAGGTGTTCCCGACTGATAATAAATCGTTACTTTGTTAAACTGCAGCGTAGCACCTGCTGTCAGAACTACACTGTTGACATTTGTTCCCTCCGTTGACTTCCAAATACAGTTATCAGACAAACTTCCGGCAGACCAACTGTTTTTTTCGCTGATCATATTGGATGTATTTCCAGATGTTATCTCAATCTTTTCAATGACATACCCATCGGATACGCTAAAGGTAACAGCACTGCCGGAATATGTTCTGATATTAATAGAACCGTTTGTGGCGGTAAATTCACGACATGTGGTAGTGGCTTCACCATCATTGAAACTCATGCTGGCATCTCCAACGGTCAGGGTCATCCCATTCACTGATGTTCCGCTTCCTGGTTCGGCAACAGCGACACCCCATGAATTAAATTGTTCAGATGAAGTGAAATCAAAAGTCTGGGTCTTTCCCGTATATGGTTCTGACTTATCTCCATAAACGACCGTCAGCACATTGATACGTGTATTGGCAGTACAAGACAAGACTACTTTACTATTTTCTCCAAGCCAGCCTGTACCTGTAGCCGTTCCGGAATCACTGGAGAAGTTTACAGAATTGGCGGTTGTCCATGTCATTTCTTTGATATATTTCCCTCCTGCGACTGTAATGGTGAGTTCAGCCCCATTATAAACCCGCAGGTCAAGGACTCCGGAGTTGGTGGCCCATATTCGTGTATGGGTGGAAGCTTCTTTGTTATCATTGGTGATGATAACACCGTCTTTGATGAGTGCCGACTCTACATTTGTGCCCGAACCATTGTCTGGAGTAGAAATCCCGAGAGCATTAATTTCTGCCTTGTCAGTGAAATCAAAAGATACAGTTATGTCTTCTGCGTAAGTATGTCCTGCAAAAGAAACTACAAAGAATAAAAGTGATAATATTTTTTTCATAATGCGTTATTTTAATTTGTTTACTATTCAAAAACTTGACGACTGCCTTGAGCCATACCCGACGGATCATGACCGACACCGGGTACCTCGGCAAAGGTCCATCCAAAACTGAATCCTAACTGTTTGGCTATTTGCTGCGACTGCTGGTAATAATAGCGTCCACGCTCATTGCGGTTCTTTCCCTGTGCCCTGGAACCCTCATTGTCGTTCAAACCAGCCGTACTGGTATCAGCACCGCCAACATATACATAGAGTTTACGTGAGAGTGACTTTTGCTGCATCTCGCTGTCGGCGCCGGTAACCTTTTGTAATCCGTAAGGAAACTCTATGGCAAGGTCGGGCATCGTGTACCACCCGCTGTTACATGCCACTGCTTTGCCTATATGGGCATCGGGCATGAAGGTAACATAACGGTGTACGAACTGAGCACCTGCTGAATGTCCCCACATATCATAGGTTTTCTGATTCCCTTGTGTAAAGCGAACAATCTCCTGAAAGAGTGATTCTACATAATTGAAATTCCACTGTTCACGCGGCAATAATCCGCTGCTGCTCTGTCGGGTGTTCATACCTCCAAGGATATACTCCGTGGTTGTGGGATACAACTCCGTACTATATTGCAGGGCAAAGATCATCACTCCTTTACTGTTGGCCCAACTGGAGAACAGTTGCAGATGGGTATCGGCATCACGTGATTCCCCGGGAAATACAAACAGGATCGGCATCGTCTTCATATTTCCATTCTTGGGGATTTGATAGAAGACTGTGACGGATTTATCCTTCAGGGGTTCATATCCGTTGTAAACGAATTGATGCATTATCCCATCTTGTGACAACGAGATGGTTGACTGCGGTCCGACAGGGTCTTCTTCAGGAAGGCCATCATCCTCCCAGCAACTGACCAACAACAGTGAAACCAGACAGGCACATGCACTGAACATAATACTATCTAATCTTTTCATCTTGCACATGGTTAAATTAGAACATGATCTGCATGTTCAGGTTAATCGAACGGTTTTTATAAGGACGCATAAACTGAGTGCGGTATTTGGTATAATTAAATGCCAACTGCAGTTTAACAGTATTGCCAGATAAATATTTCGAAACACCGACATCATAACTCGACATCTTTGCCAAGGCAGAAGCATCGGTCTCATCAAATTCCGGTTTGACAAAGCTCCACGCTGCGTCAACAGCCCATAGTGAGGGGAACAGGTAGCCTGCCTGCACATCAACCCCATTACCTAATGCCAGATATTCGGAGATCTGTTCCGGCTTTAACTTCGAGGCAGCACTCGCTGAGGTATATAGTTTCTCCAGCTCTGTGGCAGTAGTGTTCTGCCAATCAACCAACAGGGTAAAACCTTGCCATTTCATCATAATATCCGCAGACAGTTTACGGTAATCGGGATAACATTCCTCTCCTTCTGCATTATACATCGTGAAGTCGCCATGTCCTTCACCCACTTTATTGCTGGCGCCGCGATTATAGCTGAAAGCACCGCCAATGGCAATCTTTGGAGTCGATTCACGAGCAAAGTCGTGGAACACCAATTCGCCGGAGTTGTGGAAATAGCCCAATGGATAGAACGTAGCACGTGCACCATATTTAAGTCCACCCTTATCACTGTCAGTGCTTGATGAACCGAAGGAGTTGCGCCCATCCCCTGATGTTACTGCGATGCCCAGGTCAAGACCTGCATACTTCACTGGCAAACGATATTCAACGAAAAGGCCCAGTTCACGTCCTGTTTCATTCATTGCCCTGCTCATGTGCGAATGCTGTGCACCGAAAGAGGTCATCTGATCACGGAGCATCATATCGCGAGAATTTGTAAACGTCTGCTTTTGTCCTGCGGTTAACACAAGGTTAGGAACAGGTTTCCAGGTAGCATATGCATCCAATAGCGGATAGTTCAAAGAGAAATCCGTCTGCAGGAAGAAACCGAGTTTATCATTGAGAAACGATCCTTCTATATTAAAGAAAGCATGTCCTACGTTAAAACCATTTTCATTGTTGTCGTTTTTTACTTCAGTGACATGTCCGTCTGCAGAAATAAATCCTCCGATACGCACTGAATTGCTTGTATTACCAAGTTTCAGGTTCAGTATTCCATCAGATAGTTTAGATGGTTCTTCGCTGTGAAGACTCTGTGCAGCAGCCGCTGTAGCCATCGTTAAGGCTGCCATCAAAATAATTTGCTTGAGTTTCATATCTTATTTTTTTATTTGTTCGTATGGAAATTATTGAATACATCTATAAAGTGGTAAGATTTCACCTACCTGTGGCTCTACCACATGGAAGTTAACAAAGCCGTTGCTACATTCCGGTTCGATCAGAATAGCCGCTAATGTTGACAGAGGCTGATCCATCGGAATACGAATGCTACCGACAGGTAGCGTCACTTGCTGCATGACAGTTGTAACACTTGTGTTGACAGGATGCATATTAAGTATCTCTGCCCTCTGTGTGGTTGCAGCGGTTACCTTATATGCTTCCAGGTTAACTGTCTGTGGAGTTTTCAGTTCCTCATATCTTATACCGAACTTTTTTATCAATTCGATAGCAGATGTAGCGGTCGCATCGATGAAATATGCTTTTGGACGTGGAACCGACTTGGTTGCTACTAACCCTTTCGCAGAACGGGCATCCACATGAATGGTAATCTTTTTATTTGCCAACAAATCAATGAACTCAAAAGGATGATCTTTCTCTGTCGGTTGTGAAGTACGGGTAACAATATCCGTTGTCTGGGATGCTGCAGCACTTGTAGCCTTTCGTATTTCTTCAGAACATCTGCCGGCTGTCTTACCATAGCTGCATGCCAGTTGATAAATCGTATTCACACGACGCAGATAACTGGTACGTCCTAAACCCACGCCTCTGATCTCCATTAACATAGATACGCTGCCGCGCAATGCCATGATATTACTGGTAGAGCGTGATGAATGTCCACCGATGTTCATGACCGTACCACTGGTAGCATCACTCTTGGTGGTATAATAAAGACTTGTCTGCAAGTCCCATTGCTTAGCCATCTGCTCCGCATCGGGAATGAGATAGCGCTCAACAATTTCCGTCAATGCCGGACAAACATTGGGGTTACTGCTGTATAAATACATATAATCATAAGGATTGCTGATCAACCGGTCGGAAAGATCCTCATAAGAGGTACGCAGCGGTTTGAACTCATGAAAATCAATAAAGACATGAGGCATAACCATGGTTGCCACACGCTGTAAGCATAACACCTCTGGTGTTGACATACGTGTCTGGTCACGGTTGGCATCTGTTCCATCATGAGTATAACGGCTGTCTGTCTCACTGCCATCAGCATTGACCATAGGCATAATATAGAAATCAATACCTTTGAGTAAACCACTGATCTCACTGTCGGAGGTCAATTGATGTATGAACCACAGTAATCCTTCCGTACCTGCATGTTCATTGCCATGAACACAACCAGTGTATAATACCCGGAGTTTACCCTCATCCGACTTACCATCTGAAATTACCACCAAAGGAATGTCACGGCCACGCTGTGTCTTCCCTACCACTTTTACCGTAACCTGCTGGGGATGGGAGGCAGCCTCGTTGTTGACATATTTCATCATCTGTTTATAGGTGGTAAACCCATATGAACGGCTGAAGGCTGGTGTCTCTATACGGACATCCGGATTAGGGAACCATTTTTTTGTAACCTTTCGGGGTTGTTGGGCGTTAATGCCCATTGCTGTGAGAAGAATAAACAGCAACAATATTATTTTTTTCATGTCAGTGGTCAGAATTTAAATTGATACATCATGATTGCGTTCCACTCAGAGCCTTCGTGATATTTACTGTCCGGAGTACGACACTGTCCTTTCGTGTGTGTCCAACCGATCGTCAACTGTATTTTACTGGCATAACTGCGTGTGAGATAGCGTGTCAGACTAAGATCAGCGAAATCGGGTCTGTTGAAGTAAAGATCATTGTTCAAATAAGAATACTTGTCAGCCTCAATATGAGTATAACGGGCGTCAATGCTCCATAGACTACGGAACATATATCCAGCCTGAATATTATAACCCCAGCCTAACATCATACGATTGCGTATATAAGCATCCACATCCTGAACACCGTCAACATCAAAATCTGTCGTTGCCGTACCGGCATTTCTTACACGCTGGGTGATATCATCCGACACGGCAGCCCATGTCTTGGCAAATTCCGCCAGCAAAGACCATCCCTGATACTTAAAGTTGATATCTGCCACCAACTTCGACATATCGGGCAAACAATAACGGTCCTTGGCATCAAGATACAGGATATCGCCTGATGAACGTCCGCCACGACGGTCACTTGTTCCCATATTGTAACTATAGGCTACACCAAGACAGAGCTTGGGGGTAAACTCATAGGCCATATCCCCTTCACGACTCTGACCATAGTTTCTGAATGTGCCTAAAGGCAGATAATTAATACGTCCACCGTATTTCAGACCTCCATAGCGTTTTCCACCAGAGATAGGACCATCACCGTCGGTAATTGCCAACGACGGACGGATCACTCCTTTTGTATGTCCTACATGATGAGATGACTCTACAAAGAAACCCACTTCACGGATGGTACTGAACATGGATGTTATCTTACTGCGCTCGGCAAAAGACAAAGCATGCGAGGAAATGGATAACTCGATATTATCCGTTGGTGTTGCACGCTGACCGAAAGAGAACTGCAGACGGTTATCTCCCCATGGACGATAGGCTATCCAGGCATCTTGCAGCATGGAACCGGCACCTTCGGCATCAGTCTCACTACCCTTCACCATATCCAAACCTAAACGGTAACGTAAACGAGCATGTAAAGACGTTCCGTCAAGACGTACCCGGACTCTGCGAATACGAAAACGATTATAGTTTCCGCTAATATCATCATAGTGACTGGTTTGGGCGCTTGCCTGCACTAAAGCAGACAATGCCAGATGGTTTCCGTTCTTATCCACAAGACGTAACCCATTTCCCATCTGATAACGGTTAATAAGTACCCGGGCATTATCAACGGTATGCTCATCAACCTCCTCCGATTCGTCGGACAGGATATCATCACCTTCGTCTTGCGCATGCAACGGTGACCACAAGGCCAACAACAGGACGACCAGTGATGCTCGTTTTATTATTGATTTATGTTTATATATCATCATCTATAGTTTTAAGATTCAAAATTTCCCTTTTTGAGAACGACACCCTCACGCATCATCTCTACACCACGTGCCCATACACCTTGTAGCTTCCATTGGTCATCAAAGAGTGTAATATCAGCATCACCACCCTCTGCGATACGTCCCTTGCCCGTAAGGTGCATGTTACGTGCCGGATTAGTAGTTATGAGCGAGAAAGCATCAGCAGGCGACAAACCAGCCTCACGGATAAGGCATACTACCTGTTCCAGATTCTTATGAAGTGGGGCCACTAAATAAGTATCCTCTCCTGTCTCTGCATTGCGTCTGCGAACTCCCGCATTACCATCACTGGAGAATGTCATCTGATGGATATCAATGCCAGCCTCTAATCCTTCCAATACAGAAAGATATGGCTCACAATACTTCGTACCACCCGTGCTTATATCTATCATTCCACCCAGACGGGCAAAATCGATGGCTTGCAAAAACAACTCATGGGTACGTCCCATGTGGGTGGGAGAGATATATGAGATAAGCGAAGGATACTCACGGGCAATCTCCAGCAGGAGATCAATACCTGTGGGCAGAGCACCCAAGTGAACATGCATGATACCTCCCTTTGCTGAAGTAAAGCCTCCAAGTCTTACCTGCTGGATAATCCGCAACAACTCTTGTTTTGTAGGATGAGAAGAGCGATCGTCACTCATTGCAATCTTACAACCGATGCATCTGTCCAGATAGATAAGATCCTCAGCTATCGAGGAAGTGATGGTAGGAGTAGGTAACCCGTAATAGCCTGTAAGCATATATGCGGAAATACCATCCTGACACAGTGCTTTTGTCTTCGCATAGAGTTGCGGTAATGTCTTGACAAAACCGTCGGTACCCAACAACCCCACTACTGTTGTTGTTCCAGTTGCTATCAGTCGGCTCAACGGTACTTCAGGGGCTAATGAGAAATAACCTGTCTGACCGCCACCACCAATGATATGTACATGCTGGTCAATCAGTCCGGGCATAGCATGTAATCCTTGTGCATCAACAACATTCAGCTTCATACCTGAAACATGCAACTCCTCGCCAATAGCGATTACCTTCTCACCAGAGATTAGCAGTTGTTGCAAACCTTTATCTTCCGGTGTATGCAAATGAATATTCTTTATCAGTGTAAGCATATTTCCCAATAATTAAATATAATGTACAAGAACCATTGCAATCAATCCGACAGTAAGTGGTATGACATTCCGTTTTACCAACTCGTTTGTAGATACACCTGCTACTTCTGCAATGGCAACGATAACTCCTGCAATAGGAGAGATGGCACGTCCCATGGATGAAGACAACTGCATCGGAAGGATCATCTCTACAGGATTCATCCCTACCTTACCTGCTATATCAGGGACAAGCGGCCCAAAAGAGAAGAAGGAGGCATTACCACTACCCATAAGGATTGCAGCCAAGAAGATAATGGCAATAATAACGACGCTGATCAAGACGCCGGTGAAACCCAGACTGGTACAACCTTCTACCAAGGCATCGATAAAACCCAGAGAGATAAGTCCCTTACTGAAGATCTCAGCACAGATAATCAGTGTAACGACATTTGCAAATACGTTACCCATACCCTGCCAGAAGATCTTGATATTGGCAAATGTCTTACTGACAGATCTCCAACGGATAACCTCAAAAAGAATAGCTACAAAGAGCGAGATAATCATTGCCGTTGTTGTATCGAGCACTATCGGCCGACCAAACAATTGGAAATAACTGGAGAAGATGATCAGCAGAATCAGCGGCAAAGCCGGCAAAATAGCATAGATAAGCGGAGCATCTACCTTCATATCCTTAGCTTCCACAGTTGTACTTACAACCTTTCCCTTGATACGGTCCTGACGATCGAAATAACGGTTGGTAAAATAATACAGCACCATTAATAATAAGGTGATAGGTATTGCCAAAGGTAACTGATGCTCTATAAAATACTCCATGTTTGTCATGCCAGCCAACTCTGAGGCACGGGCCGTATTAGCTGAACCGGGTCCCATGTCGAAGATGGTACAGGCAGAGATAATACTTACTGCGGTAAGCTTACTTACACCCAGATTCACTAAGATAGGAAAAATACTTGCTACGAGCAACAGTCCCAAACCGGCAGCACTGGGTGTACAGACAAATAGCATCTGTCCGATGGGCAACATCAGTATGGCGGCAATATCGGGAAACCGCTTGAAGAGCATCAGCGGTCGCATACTGACATATACCAGCGCATCAGAAGCGTGGATCTGTTTCATATAAGCAACATAACCGCCAATGGTCATAATCATCAGTCCTACACGTAAAGCATTTGTCTTCATTGTCTGCTTTACCACACTGAAGATATCAAACCCTATCCAGCCTGTTGAAGTACCACCAAGATCTGTCTCCACATTAAGACTGTACGTACCTATAGCCAAGCTGATGCACACCATCAGTATCCCAGAGATCAACAAGACAGCCTGTGGATTATATTTATGAGTAAGGGCATATGCAACGACAATGATAAAACATAGCGCGATAGCCATTCCAAGATAAATCATAGGTTTCTCTTTTTTTATCTATCAATTTCTAACGTTTCTCGTAGGTAGCCTTCAACACATTGATACGCGCCGTACCTGTAGCTGTTAAAGTTATCGAGCTGATTTTCTCTCCTTCGGGAGCTGTCCACACACCCTGACTGATAGTTCCTGCAGAAGGAGTCCATAAGTCTATGCTTGAGGCATTGGCTGTTGTCCATGAAAGGGCAGAGATATAATAGCCGTCAGGAACAGAGCATATTATTTTGTCACCATTGTAACTGCGCAAGTCGAGTACACCACTATTCGTTGCCCATACTCTGACAGGATTGGCGCCTTCAGCATTTTCTGCTTTTAATGTGAAATCCTGAACTTTGATAGGATCACCGAGTGGAGTACCTGCACCATTGTCAGGGATGGCAAGACCCATGGCTTTCACTGCATCTCCGGAGGTGAAGTCTAAAGTAACCTCTACAGGTTCAGTAGTTACCGCTGGTGATTCAGGGAAATCTTCGGCAACAGCATTTGCTGTACCTTTCTGATAACCCACCGTCAGCACGTTCATACGTGTTGTTCCTGTAGCTTTAAACGAGATACTCTTATATGTCTTACCCTCAGGAGCCGACCATACTCCTCCACTGATAGTTCCTGCATTAGGAGTCCATGAATCCATCGTCGACTCATTAGCAGATGTCCAAGATATCTGTGTGATAATATAGCCATCAGGAACACTGATCTTCAGTATATCATCTGTATATGCACGCAGGTCGAGCACACCACTGTTAGATGCCCAAATACGTATAGGATTTGCCCCCTCCGCATTTTGTGTACTGAGAGTAACCAGCGAATTAGTAAGCTCATTGATGTTGGTTCCAGAACCGTTAGCTGGTATAGACACTCCCCACGCAGTAATGTCTGTGCCAGAAGTAAAGTCGAAGGTAACGGCCTCCGGATCCGGTTCAGGTTCAGGAATTTCTTCAGCCACGGAATTGGCTGTGCCCAGTTCATAACCGAAAGTAAGCACATTTATTCTTGTAGTAGCTGTAGCTTTGAAAGTGATACTATTGTATGTCTTTCCTTCCGGGGCTGTCCATACACCACCACTGATGGTTCCTGCATTAGGAGTCCATGAATCCATCGTTTCGGTATTTGCCGATGTCCAGGATATCTGTGTGATAATATAGTTATCAGGCACACTGAACGTCAACGCATCACCATTATATATACGTAGGTCGAGGACACCGCTATTGGTTGCCCATACACGAACCGGATTAGCGCCTTCAGCATTCGTTGCAGTGACGGTTGCGGATAATTTAGATAGTGAACTGATATTTGTTCCACTACCATTGGCCGGAATATCCACCCCCCATGCAGTTAACTCAGAGGCTGAAGTAAAGTCGAATACAACAAGATTATCTTCTTGTTCTTCCACAGCAGCAACATCATCGGTAGTACAACTATTCATACCGACGAACGCAATTATCATGACCATCATAAGTCTGATAAATCTGAAAAAGTTTAGGTTTTTTTTCATTCTGTCATATATTTGTTTTTCGATTTTGATGGTGTAAAATTAGTTCATTTTTCGAGCAGGTATGTTTTGACAAAGACAAAAATATAGATAATTTTTAAAATCAAATACTTATAAATATCTTATATTCAATCCTTTGCTTTAAAATGCACCTTACGAATTGCAAAGATATATAAGGGGATAAATATAGATAAAGTTATGTTAAATATGTGGGGATTATTTGTCAATATTCGGGAATAATCATATATTTGTGAAGTTTTTCAACCTCATTATCTAACTTATGAATATGACGCCTCCTTTTCATACTATAATCCGACTAATATCATGTCTGATGATCATCAGTGCCACAAGCATCAAAGCACAAAATCAACCGACAGTCACAAATATAGACTCCGTATATTTGGCATTAGACAACACCATCAGACATGCTGATAGCTTTCTGAAAAAGAAACAGGATACGATACGGCAATTATATGAAAAATATCAATATGCCAATAACGCAGCCAAACGTTATAAAGCACTGAGCGATCTTTATGATGAGTACCGCTATTTTAACAACGATTCAGCTCTGCATTATCTTCATCTATGCAAGAAACTGGCTGAAGAGAATCACGATACTGAAAAAAAGATGGTGACATTACTACGTCTGGCACATCAATATGTGGTGACTGGTTACTACCCCGAAGCACAGTTATACTTTCAAGAGGTACGCCCCGGACTTCTTCCTAAATCATTTCTCCCAACATATTATCACTACCATGCGCACCTGTATCGTGAATTAGAGATGTTTACCATCGACCCGGCGATGCATGAAGAATATCACCGACTGTCGTTACTTTATCGTGATTCTCTTGAACAGGTGAGTGATCCACATTCCGTGCTTTTTTTACAGCGACGATGTATTGCTCTTTGTGCCGATGGTAATTACAAGGAGGCAATGACTGTCAACAACGAATGGATGAAGAAAGTAAGCCCTGGCACTATCAACTACTCCACCATGGCTTACTATAGGGCAGAGATCTTTGGAAGCAGACATGAGAATAATATACAAAAATACTGGTTAGCCATCTCAGCCATCTCAGAGATAACATGCAGCGACATGAACCTTCAGGCACTATGGAGGTTGGCTGATATATTATCTGATGAGGGAGATATCGGAAGAGCCATGAGATATATCGATTTCTCATGGAACAGCATATCAAAATTCAGTACCCACAAACGGGCATGGTTCATAGCACCGATTATGAACGATATTCATAACGGATATCAGAAGAAAGTTACCAAAGCAAACTCACAACTGTTTATTCTTACCTTGATTATTGGATTATTGGCGGTATTCTTTCTTGCGGCACTGATCTATGCTCTTCGTAAACGACGGATGGCTGTAGCTGCAAGGGCTGTGGTCAGTCTTCGTAACCAACAACTCTCTGAACTGAATGAACAGTTATCCACACTCAACTCGCAACTGAAAGACTCAAATCGTGTAAAGGATGAATATATCAGAGAATTCCTACAGATGTGCTCTACTTATATCGACAAGATGGATAACTATCGCATCCGCATCAACAGGAAACTAAAAGCCAATCAGATAAAAGACTTGATGAAGATGACCGACTCGGAAGAGATGAAGAACGAGGAGCGGCAGGAACTGATGGATCATTTCGATGCGGTTTTTCTTCACCTATTCCCCACGTTTATCGACGATTTCAACCAACTGCTTAAGCCTGAGGCTCGTTTCTATCCTACGAAACCAGCGAGCATGAATACCTTACTACGTATTTTTGCTTTAGTACGACTTGGCATTGATGAGAGTTCAAAAATAGCTGAATTCCTCGACTATACAGCCAACTCTATTTATAACTATCGGTCGAGGGTTAAAAAAGACGCATTAGTCTCAAGGGATGATTTTGAGACACAAGTCAAACTGATAGGATTATAACATCATATTTATAACATTTCCTTGATCTCGCTCTCACTCTCGTGTTATAAAAGTTTAAGCGTTGCTTCACAACTGTTTAAAGGACTATGACCATGACTATGAACTAATTTAACGGAACACAACCCCCTGCGGCAAAGCCGTAGCGTCACTGACCAAAGGGAAGTAAAGACACAAA
>AUXO014862861.1_pt1 | contig 12583 bp, 17 predicted proteins | sample 768731 | NCBI WGS metagenome assembly AUXO01 (sample SAMN02715735, study PRJNA202380) | gut metagenome | biome: sheep rumen | host: Ovis aries | place: New Zealand: Palmerston North | reverse complement strand
CAAAATAACTGAAGAAATTACACAAAATCTATTGACTTTTCTACAATAATTTTATACAATGGTTTTAACCAATAGGAAATAATTGGTAGAAAGTGAGGTTAATATGGAGTCATTTGTTTTAAAAGGTACAATATCAGAGGTATTAGATCAGATTAAAGAAATGAGGTTAAAGTGTGATAAGGATAAATAAAAATTACATAGACAAGTTTTATAAAAATAGACTTGAGTATCTATATCCACTCTCAAAGGGTTTATATTTAGCTTTTGATAGTGAGACATTAGAATACATAGGAATAGAGGAATTTTATTTAGCTGATCCTAAAAAGGTTAATAAAATGGAATCAGATTTATTAGAGCTGCTAGTATCTAGAGACATATTAGAGGTTATATAGAAAGGAGTTATAAAATGGAATCAGGAATGTTTATATTAATTTTAATAGTTTTAATAGCAATATTACATACAATAGATAAAATAATAGATTATCTTAAATTTAAGGCACGTATGAGTTTATACAAACAAGTAAAACCCATTGATAATGAGTTCTGGGAAAATGATATAAAGGAGTCTGAAAAATGAAAAAATATTTTAGAACTAGTAAAAGTTATTTTAATTTTCTAAAAATTTATAAGGGTAAAATTGAAAGAGTATACATTACAAAAAAGTATGTTGTAGTTTGTATATAGGTAATTTAAATATGAATAAAGAGGATTTTATAATGTGTTTTGTCTTTAATTTTCATAAAGATAAAGCATTTAGAACAAGTAAAGATTTAAGAAATCTAATAAGAAGTAAATACAACATATCATACAAGAATAGTAACGAAATAGTATTAAAGATTATTAATTACCAGGTATTCAAGTATGGTATACAGTTATATGAATATAAGTAAAGGAGTAAATATATGAAAGATATTGAAGAATTAGAAGTAATGATAAAAGATAGTAACTATAGTGTAAATGAAAGATTAAATAAATTAGGTAATATTGTTAAAGTATTAGATGAAAAAGAGAAAGAAATAAAATGTTTGAATGATACTATTAATAGTAATCGTACGAGAATGACAGAGTTAAATGATAAATTATATGTATATAAATCAATGGTTGAAGGAATTATAGATAATTTATAATAAGGAGATGATAAAATGAATAAAATAATAAAGATATTATCAATAGTGTTATTAGCGTTGTTAGTAGCTTTTGAATTTGTTTTCTTAACTGATTCAATTAGTGATCAAAGAAAATATATAAAAAGATTAGAAGATAGAGTAAAACAACTTGAGATAGACTATAAATTATATCAGTACGATTTAGAATCACTACAAGAATATAATTACTAGAAAAATGCACAGTATTTAAATAATACAGTGCATTTTTAATTTATTCTTTTATTATTTGTGATTTTTTCACAATTATTAATAAAATATCTAGTAAACTAACATAAATAATTCTGTTATTCTTGGATCATTAATTATTTGTTGTTCTATGTTAACAATAATATCACGATATTTTTTAATTAAATCCTGTGCTGATACTACACCATAGTTACCTTTAGTAGTTTCTACAGTTTCTTCTTTTTCTTCACCAATAGCATTAGTTCGATTATTAGCTGTTGCTGTAGATTCACCTGTAGAAGTTCCTGTACTATCTGAAGAATCATGATTCCAGTCTACTTGGTTAGCATAATTAACGCTATCAATTTGTTTATTGGTTATAGATAGTTCACCCTGTGGAGTATCTGACTGTACATGTTTATTATAAGATTCAATATTACTAGTAGTTGTAGTTTCATCATTAGCTGTAGAAGTTGTATTTGAGGTTGTATTAGCTGTGTTGTCTTTATCTCTAGATATATTTCTAACATAATCAACGTTATAGATAATGTTGTAGTCTTGATCTGCTGAAAACATTAATTGATTATAATATGGCATAATTTCGTTTAATGAAGTTTCTAGTTCATCTAAAAATCTACCTACAGTCTCGAATCCTATTTCTCTATATTTATAATAATTGAGGATCTTTTTGTTTAACTCTTCTCTGGTAGGAATAATATTAGGTATTCCGTACTCATGTTCTGAAGTAGATACATATATAGGATATGTTGACATAGCTTGATCTATTAAATTTTTAGTTCTTTCATTATCTAATAAATTTTTTAAAACTTCTGTATATTTAGCTATTAACATTATTCTTCACCTTCTTTTATATCTATATTTTTATCCTCTTCTATTTCGTCTATATTTGGCGTTTCTAGGCTTCTTCTTTCTACCCATACATTTAGTCCAAACATTTTATTAATGAGCTTACAGGCGTGTTCTCTGGCTTTTAACATAACGTCCTCTGACGCTTTTACCTGTTCATTATTTGCTGATACTTCATCTGTTACTAGTCTTTCTCTTTTATCCTGATTAGCGTTATTAATACCTAAAAATGTCATACACTCATTCCAGATAGCGTGTTTTTGTATTTGTAATTTATCAAAAACTACAGGAGCTTTTAGATCTAGTACTTTTATTTGTGATATATCTAAATTTTTATCTCCATAAATAGCTATCTCGTTTTCGTTTCTTTGATTTACTACATTTTTTAAAGATAACTTTTGTTTATCACTACATGTAATAACTAAAGGTGTTTTTTGAGCATTTATATTAACGTCTATAGTTCTTTTAATGTTAGTTAGATCATACGCATATAACTGAATAGTAGGAAACGTAGGTATAGCGTCATCATTATTACGGATTATAACGCAATTTTCATTATTAACTAACTGTGATCCTTCATATTCATAATTAACAGCGTATGGCTGTACATTTGTAGGTTCATCATAATAATTTAAATTACCTGTAGGAGCTAGTTTAGTAACCATATATCCTAAATTAGGATCTTTATAAAATAAACATTCACCTTCAGTAAATAGATATCTTTCTATCCATTTTTCGTTAATTTCATCTGGTAGGTTGTGCCATTCAAAAAGTGACTTTGATATTAACATTAACCTATAAAAATAATCTGTATAAATTCTATTATTAATTTGATTAGCTACAGATTTAAAGCTTTTTAAATTATATTTATTCATAATCTCACCTCTTTTATACTATTTCATTACTTAACGAATAGTTTTGTATTTCACTTGCATTTCTCCAGAATGTTATACCATTGTTGTAAGCGTTTTTAATTGTTTGCATATCCTCGTTAGGTATATCTCCGTCTATATTTACGTCTATACATTTTGTATACCAGTATCTAGATCTATGAGCTTTATTAGGTACTTTAACAGCATTTACTTTATAACCAAACATATTAAAATAACCGTCAATGATTCTAGCGTATTCATCTTTTATAGTCATTTTATAAATGTGAAATCTGTTTTCGTCCATAGCTGAAGTTACGTCACCACTATTTAAATTTCCAGACGCTTGAGGTGGCATAAATGAGTGTTGATATACTTGTCCTACACTTGACGCTATACCCATTAGTCCACTTGTTACACCAGCTGCACCAACTCCAGCACCTACTCCAGTACCTGCAGCTGCTACACCACCGACTATATTTAATAAGTTACCAGCTGTACTTACACCTATGTTAACAGCGTTTTGAGTTAACCAGTTTGTGTATTGATCTGTAGTCCAGTTTAAAGTAGGAAATTTACCTAAATTTATTGATTCATCTATATTAGTAACACCACCGTTATAATCTATAGGAATAGCTTTAATAGAACAACCTGGAGTTAAAACACCGTAAAATCTCAATACCATTTTATTATCACCGTTTAATTTCCAACGTTCCTGTTTAAATACAGCATTTGATCCCTGGGCGTTTGATACTAACATATAACAATATGGATATGTTAAAAGTTTTTTGTTTACTGGAGTGTATCCGTTTAGACTTGTTATTCTATCGAATTTCATATCATACGCTACTGGATCATTACTATCTTTAACAACACCTCCAACACTATCAACTAAATATTTAGGAGCTAAAAATAAACCTACTATAGCGTCTGCATGACCACTCGAATAAGCGTCTAATACAGTTCTTAACGTTTCTACAGAAGTAATTTCATAATATCTAACACCTGAAGGTATACCCTGATATTTACCACCTACAAAACTAGCCATTTCTCCAGGACTTAAAGTAGCCTGTAAAACTATAGTTAAATTAGTATTATATACGTCTCTTATATGATCGTTTATAATATATTCTCCCATTTCTACATTTTCTGGTATGGTATTAGCTCCGACTGTATCATCGTTTACATGCTCTCTTTCAACAAAAGAAGATTTTACTTGATAATCGAATAACCATGTTTGTATAACGTCTGTTTCTATGTATACGTCTGTTCTTCCGTCGTTTACATATTCAAGTTTAGTAATAAAAGCATAAAACCACTTATCACCGTATTTACTATTTTGATACATTACATAATTACAGTTGTAAATATCATCATATATAACTGGTATTCTAATGATTTTATCTTTTCTTTGATAAGAAAAATCAGTAAATGATCTTACAACTTTACTTTGAAAGTAACTCTGTTGACTTGCTTTACTTGTAAAATATAAAGTATGTTTATAATCATTTTCCAAAGGTACACTTAATAAGTATACCTTTGAAATATTATTTTCATTCATAAAATCACCTCTTATTATATTTCTATCGTACCGTCTGCTTTTTTCCAATGATCTACCCCACCGTCGTTAAAATAAAATAATGGATAACCTAAATTAGTAGCAAAATACTCATAACCACGCATATAATTAGAATTATTAAAGTTAGGTACATTAGTAGAATTACCTCTATTAACTGTTTTAATAGTGCAACCTGTATCTTCTCTTAATTGACCGTTAGTTAAAGTGTAATCATCTAAAGCAATATAACTATTCATTCCATAAATAGCATAACCAGAACAGTCAAAGATACAATTTTTAGAAGTAACTTGACAACCTGACTGTGCATAAATTCCAGTGTAACAAACATTAAATTCACAGTTACCAAAACTAGCATTTATTCTATTTAGTGTTATACATATGTTACCTGAAGAAGTAGAGCTACAAGCAAAACGACAATTTGAAAAATATACAAAACCATAATTTGCTACTACATTATCTATAAAATAAATTCCATTAAAATAGATAGCCGAACAATTACTAATTTGTAGATTTTTAAATGTTACGTCGTTATTATCTGAAGTTATTTGTAACATGTTACTTATATCTGTAAATCTTACATTTTCATATATACCACTTTTTAAATGTATTGTTATATTAGTTTCTGTATCTGGTAAATAACTAATAGCTTGAGATAAAGTTCTAAATGGACTATCTTCTGATCCGTCTGGTACTCCAGAATAATTAGGATCTACATATATATCTAGTCTTTTAGTAACAAACATATTTTCTTTAGCATAATAACCTTTAACCATTCTTGTAGAGTTTTTAGTAACTACATATTCAATTTCACCAAAAGCCTCTGTAGTATATTGGACTGGTTTATTTCTTAACGTATAATCATAGTTAGTCATAATTACGTCGTCCCATGATAATGGACTAACACTAAAATATTCATAATCTGGATTTAAAATGTCTAAATATTCAGAATTTTGTTTTCTTTCGTAACCATGATGAGCGGACGCATATATACTAACTTTTTCAACTTGATTTTTACTAAATAAATAATCTTGAGTATCTATTAATGAATCACCTGGATATAATACTTTATTATCACCTATACTAACTAAAGCATTCATAGAATAAGCGTTATATCTTGACTGATGTTCATTATAATATGTATAAGCGTCACTATTTGAATTTAATAATTTTACTTTTACTTCACCAAAGTTAAGTATTCTATCTGTATTTACTTCTACATAATTAATATTATTTTGTCTTAATAAATCGATAACCTCTTGTCTTATATTAATTATTACTTCAGCGTCATCTGATCCATTATAATAATCAATAAAATTCATAGGTAAATATACAGTACCAGTAGGAGATAATAAAGATAAAATACTATTTAATCCTCCAACATGGTCTGTATGATAGTGTGAAATAAATATAGCATCTATTTTTCTACCACATAATTTACTATTTAAATAATTAATATTTTCTGTTACTGAAGTATCTCTACCAGTATCAAAAAGTAAAGCTGTTTCACTATTCATAACAAGTGATATACTTTCACTATTAACACTATTTAAAAGAGAAGGATTATAGATATAAAATTTATCTGTTTCACTTACTAAATCATCTACAATATAACCTAAATTAGTAACTGTATTATTAATAAGTGTGTCTAGTTCTCCTGTAAATTTCATGTTATCTAGTAACTCACGAATTGAATTACTTAAATTATTTTTTATATAAACACATAACTCTGCTATTTTCTTATCCTGACATAAAAGTTTTGCTGTTGTATCATTCATTAATTTTGTAACTTCTCTTTTTAGATTTTCTAACAATATATTATATTCATTATTAGAAGAAGGTAGAGAACAACCTTCTTTACAACAATTATTTTTCATATATTCACTCTTAACCTTTCTCTATCTCTAAATTTAAAATTAGTCTAATTGATTTACAACAAAAATATTTTTTCTTCCTGTTAATTTAATTTCAAATTTTTTATTAATATTTGCACCTTTAGTAATATTGTAATTACTACTATCAAAAATAACGTTATTTAAATAATCTTTTATTGTTATTTTATGAGGGTCTAATAATGACTGAATATTAATAATAAAATTATCATAACCACTATGTAAAAAAGAGTATGGTTGTGTTAATTTTAAATTTAAATCATTAGCACCAGCTACTAAATTTAAATATGTTACTGGGTTATAACTTGTTTCAAATTCTGAAGTATCACTAGTACTTTCAAAATAACCATATTGACCTTCATATCTTCTATAATCTAAATATATATTATGACCATTTACAACAGTAAATTCTCTTGTTGTTAAAGCATTTTGTGAATCTTGATAATTTCCAGCATAAATACGATAAATATTACAATATTTTTTCCAATTCATTATATCATTATCTGTGACACTATAATTATCACTAACTCTATTATGTAAAAACATATAAGAATTATTTGTTTCAAAAACCATACAAACACAATTTATTAAAGTAATATAATCATCACTATTTTGTTGTTCTTCAAATCTAAAATCTTTAAATATTGAATAACCACACCACTCTAAATGTATAGGGTGTGCTACAGTTTCAAATCCTATATGTTCGAATAAATTACCATTAAAACTTAAATTATTTGGATTTGCACTCGTATCGGTTACATATACCCCATAAGTATTAGCACCACCACCAAGTAAACCACCTAAAAATCTATTTTGATTAATATAGCTACCGTTTATATCAGCATAAATATTATAAGTATTTATCATGTAAGTCCATTTAATATTAGTGTACATAATACCATTATTAGTAGTTTGAGTAGGTAACATTTTTATTCCATATTCAAAATATCTAATATTATCTATTTCTATTGTATTATGCCAATTTGCACCACTCAATAATATACCAGTTCCTTCACTATTTCCAATTAACTCATTAATATATAATTTTAACCATGGTTTAGCTATTTCAATTAAAGTTATATTTTGATCTGTTTTAAAAGTAGCTTTTGAAAAATCAAAAATTTTACTTTTATAATTTATATTACTAGGATCTGATATTATTAATCCAGTAGATAGAAAATATATAGAGTTATCACTTGTTAAACTAATATTTTCATTACTTAACGAATAATTTATTGCATTTTGAATATGAATACTATCATCAGTTATACCGTCACCTTTAGCACCGAATTGTTTTAAATTAACAGTATTATTTACTGGTATTAATACTGCTTTTAATCCATTTTGTAAATTTTCAACATAATTTAATTCACTTTGAGAATCAGTTATATAATATTCACTGCCTCCACCGTCATTAATTGAATAATAACCTTTAGTCATTACATGTTGACCTTTAACTAAAGAAGTATCACTTTTTAAATCATTAACATTATCGTATGTTGTAATTTTATTTAAATTTAAATTTTGTATTTCTTCTCTAGCATTTGAATCTTTTATATCATAACCATTTATTTTTTTAATGTAACTCATTTTATACACTTCCTTCCGTTGTAAATATTGTTAACTCTTCATTTTCACTATTATAACTAACACCAACAGTTAAAGTACCGTCTATAATTGCTTGATTAATAATACTTGTAGTTGTTGCTACTATATTATTTTTCATATAATCTATAGCGTCCTCTATTTTTGTATCTTGTTCTTCAAATTTAGCAGCTATACTTTGATCTTGCATATTAATTTTAGTATCTATAGTTTCTATATAATCACTCATTAATTTCATTACACAGTTTTTAAAACTATCAAAGTCTTTATTTATACTATTCTCAAAGTTTTCAATTTCTGTATTAACTTCAGTAACAAAATGATTATAATCCTCTATCATTTCTTGCATTTTTCCGTATAGTTTAGCTACCATTTGAATAGCTGTAGCTCCTTCAGTTTCATAAAAAGCTGGTAAACTGTCAGGAACAACCCAATAAGGTAATCTTTTTATCATTTTAATTTCTCCCTTCTATATAAAATTAGGTGGTGGATTATTCCACCACCTGTTTATTTAATTATTCACTTACAGTTATAACAATATCACCTATTACAGAATCTATAGTTACTTTACCGTCATTATATGCTGTAAGAGTTATATCACTACCACCCATTGTTACACTTACTGTATTATCTTCTGTTACTCCATTTAAAGTAGTTGAGTAACTAGCTCCTTCTTCTATTTTATTTCTTTTATTAGTAGAAGTTACACCACTTGCTAGAGTTCTAGTTACTGAATAAGTTTCTAGTTTTCCGTCTCTATCTTCATCACTAGCAACTTTAAAGGCCACAGCGTTAACTAGTGTACTATATGATAAAGTTTGCCATACATGAAGGTAGTAGTTTCTATATAATCCTTCTCCGTTTTCAAAGTCTCTAAATGTTACTAGATCATCGTAAACTTGGAAAAACATTTCATCTACTAAACAAGCTCTAATATCTTTATCTGGAAATGAATCAATAACGATTTTTCTTGTTTCGTTAAATTCAGCTACAGACATATTGAAAATACTTGCTAATACGTCAATAGATAAACCTACATTAGTAGCATTATCAATAATTAATATTTGTTCACTCTTTTTAGAGAATGTAGTAATAGGTATTATATCTGTACTTTGACTTTCTAAATATGCGTTATATTCAGTTGAAGGAAATTCCATTCCACCTGATACAGTTTTAACAGCTTTTATAAAGTCTTTAGCGTTTGATTCACTTAATAATGGATCTGCTACAGTTACTACTTTCATAGCGTTATTATCAATAGCTTGTTTTAATATTTGTTTCATTAAAACAAATTCGTCTAATTCAGAGCTATTATATAAAGTGTTAATTATATTTTGGATAAATGATCCTAGTTTATCATAACTAGTAAATGCTTTATATAATTGTTCTGGTGAGATAGTTACTTTATAACGATCTTGTCTATTCATTCTATGATAAATAGCTTTTACGTCTGGTAACTCTCTACTTAATAATTCAGCACCTGTAGGATCATATTGTTTAGCTTTGATAAAGTTAGTATATATTTCTTCTACAGTATCTCCTAAAGGTTTAGTACCTTTCTTTAGTGATTTTAGAGGATCAGAGAAAAATTTAGAGATTATAACTTGCTTAACTATCATGTTTAGTAAAGCGTTTGCAAATTCATTACTAACAACAGCATTGTTAGGATCTGCTATTACTTCTTGTATATCTTGTATATTATTTCTTGTAGCCTCTGGTATTCTATCTTGATACATTTGTGAGGCGTTATCTCTTATAGTATTTAATAATTCTTGTAAATTCATTTAATATCATTCCTTCCTTATTTTAAATTTCCTTTATCATCGAATAAATCTTCGAATTTTCTAGGTTCTTTTACTGGATCTTCCCCAGTAGTATCTTTTTCAACTTGTCCTGGATCTTTATCCATTCCAACTTTCATGAATAACTTTCTATTGTATTCTATTAGTTTTTCGTTATCCTCTTTTAATTTTTTGTCCTCTTCTACTAAATTACTGTAATTATCATATATACTACTAACGTCATCTGTTAGCTCTGTTAATTTCTCCCTTCTAGCTGCTTCATCTTCTATACTATCAATTTCTTTTATTTTATTTATTAACTGTTCTTTATCCACGTCTCATTCTCCTTCTTCTATTAAATAATACAAAATTATATCTATTTTTCTTTTTTGTTGTAGGTTCTGGTCCAGGTGGATCTATTGGAGTACCGTCATAATATACACTTATTCCTTCTACATTTGGTATTCCCATAAATGTAGCTGGATTAGTATACACTGATTTATCAGCATGATATATCCAGTTATGATTAGATAAATCTTGCATTTCCAGGTGTAAATGTATTCCTGTTGAGTAACCTGTAGAACCTTCTAGTCCAACATATTCACCTATCCTAACTGTAGATCCGACTGTTTTATGTGAGGGCTCGTGTAAATGGCCATATAAGAATCCCATTCCTGTAGTGGAATCTTTCATAATTATATAGTTACCGTAACCACCGTCATCAAAGCCATTATAAACTACAGTACCATTACACATAGAGTAAAGAGGTACATTTCCCATACTTGAAGGTGTAGCTATATCTAGTCCTCTATGGTTTCTAGGTTGTTCCCACCATTCTGAAGTAACATAAAATGTTACGTTTATAAATGGGGCTATTCGAGCGTTATATTGAGCCATTATTTAATCCTTATCTTTTGACCTGGATAGATCAGATTAGGATTATCTATATTATTAATTCTTGCTAATTCTTGATATGTAGTATTATATTTACTTGCTATTCCTGATAGTGTATCTCCAACTTTTACTATGTAAACTTCACTATCATTATTGTTATTAGTGTATATTTTTAATACTTGTCCTGGATATATTAAATTAGGATTAGCTATGTTATTATCTTTAGCTATTTTTTGATAAGTAGTATTATAATTACATGCTATTGTAGAGAGTGTGTCACCTGGTTTAACAGTGTATGTAACATAATTTTCTGAAGGTGTAGGAGTTACTGGAGTAGGTTTAGGAGAAGGAATCGGAGTCTCGTTTAAATGATTTAATCCAGCACTTTTAATAATACTAGGATAATCTTTTAAAATATAATCACCGTCTACATTCATTCCACCGCAACTAACACAGTTTGTATATTGCCATATTCCATAATCACAACCACCTGGAGAACTATCACTCCAACATGCTATCCACCAGTCATATTTTTTATTTAGTTCTGATCCACTTATTATATTTCTGTACCAGTTTAAATTAGTATATACACCAAAATAGTAACCAGCCTTTTCTATTACTTCTCCAAAAGCTCTAACTATATTATTTAATGTATCTCTACCTAGTCCAGCCTGTGATGAATCCTCTAAATCTAAATATAAAGGTAGAGTAAATTTCTTTCCTTTTATTACTTCTAAAAATTTATTAGCCTCTCTTTTAGCCTCTTCTACATTTAAAGCATAACTATACCAATAAGCACCTAAATTAATATCCTTTAAATTATTATAATGATTTTCGAATTGATTATCTTTAGTTGTACTAAATCCAGCACGTAAAATAACATAATTTGTTTTATTTTTTATATCACTATAATTTATTCCACCTTGCCAAGTTGATATATCTATAGCAAATTCTTTCATACTATCAACTCCTTTTATCAGATTCAATACTATTTAATCTATATTCAATAGACTGTAAAGTACTAGTCATAGTTGTTAAAGTTTTATTCATATCTCTTAACGTAACTAATTGGAAATAGATCATGTAAGCAACACATACAACACCAATACCATTATTAACAATTAATTTTACTAATTCCTCCATAAACAACTCCCTTCTAATTTTGTATTATCACCCTAATTTTAACAATTTAATAAAAAATTGTCAATAAAATTATTGACAATTCAGAAAATTTGTGTTAAGTCATACACATTTTTATTACTTCATAACACATATTTTTAATATTAATTGATTCAAAACGTACATTTCCGAGCTTGTAATTATCTATAAAACTTTTAAATCTAACAGCTCTACTTCTATCTTTTATAAATAAAGTGTTTGGTTTATGATCTTTAGTAGTTATAGCGTATACGATAGGATAGCTAGGATCTATATCACTTGATACATACATTTTACCCTCGTATTGATCTACCCAGACACCAAAGTTTTTATTTTGATAAATGAATGTAAACCAGTATCTAGATTTAGAAGTTTTACGTTCTATAAATGTATCATCATCTAATAAGAATTTATTATTTATAGAGTAATCAGCGTATTTTGTACCCTCTATTAATTGTCCGAACTCTGTATTTTTCTTTTTATCTATAAAATTTTCGTTTCTAACGTCCTCTACTAATATCGGTCTAGTTTTATGTTTCCAGATCCATTTACCGTTTTTATCTTGTTTAGTAGGCATTTTTAAATCCCAGAATAAAAAGTATGGATTAGT
>AUXO013864619.1_pt1 | contig 12584 bp, 9 predicted proteins | sample 768731 | NCBI WGS metagenome assembly AUXO01 (sample SAMN02715735, study PRJNA202380) | gut metagenome | biome: sheep rumen | host: Ovis aries | place: New Zealand: Palmerston North | reverse complement strand
TTATCGGAGCTTTTTTTCGTTTTATTAAGTATAACAATAAAAACCCTGAAGAGGGAAAGTAAGCTCAAAAGAGCAGAAGGAGGCAACAATGAACAAATTGCAGAAAGTGGCTAAATTTATAGACCACTTAAAAAACAAAATCTTAAGCCGACAAATGGCGGTCTTCCTCAAAGGAAGAAGACTTCCGGTAAACATTACTATCGGAGGAAAAGGCAGCTTTACAAATGGTAAAACTCTTAATGTAGATATAACTACAGAAGAGGCAGAGAATTTAAACAAAGCTGAGATTACAAAAATAGCTAAGTTTAAATGTTACCACGAGGCAAGCCATGTTCGCTTTACTGATAATGCAGAGTACGAACACTGCGTTAGGGCTATGACACAGGTGATCACAGACGAGGCATTTGCACAAGGAAAAAGGCTGAACGGTGAAATGATATATCGTTTCTGCTACAGGCTTTTAAATGCTATGTGCGATGGTCGTATCGAAAACCTTCTCTTAACCCTTTTACCTGGACTTAAAGCATTAAGAGATTGGGTAAGGCTCAGAGAATGGCAGAAGGGAAGTACAAAGGGATTAACTCCACTTCAGATAGTAAGTAATAATATTCTTGCTATTTCTACTTTAGGAATTTACTCGAAAGGATTTGAAGAGGAATACCCAAAAGGTACCATGCTGAGAGAGATAGTAGATAAGTGCATAGATCCGATTTCGGATTATGTGACTTCAGATACTATAGCTGAAGGCGAGAAAGCAGCCATGAAGGTAGTAGATATGATTAAAGACATTGTTATCGAGAATTTCGAGAACATGAATGTTAATCAGATTCCTGACTGGTTGAAGAAGATGATAGAAGATGCTTTAAAGGGCAACGAAAACTTCAACAGAGATAAATCTACTGAAGAAGTTAAAAATGGTCCTACAATTGGAATTATCACCGATGATTCAGAAGAGTCTGAAGGAGATAATGAAAATGGAGAGCAGCCGGATATCATCATTGATCTGAGAACCAAGAAGCCCGAAAAAGAAGAGGACGAGACACAAGAGTCTGATTCTGACAGTAAGGATTCAGAGGATGAAGGCAACACAGCTGATAATTCTTCAGAAACTCAGAGCGAGAACGAAGAGGGCAATTCTCAAACTTCTGATTCCGATAATGAGGATTCAGAGGATGAAGGCAACACAGCTGATAATTCTTCAGAAACTCAGAGCGAGAACGAAGAGGGCAATTCTCAAACTTCTGATTCCGATAATGAGGATTCAGAGGACGAAGACAACACAGCTGATAATTCTTCAGAAACTCAGAGCGAGAACGAAGAGGGCAGTTCACAAACTGCTGATTCCGATAATGAGGATTCCGCAGAAAATGCTTCAAGTTCCGAAAACTCATCTAGCAGCGAAAGTAGTTCAGACAATGAAGAAGACAGTACCGAGATGCCATCACAAGAAGAAGCTGAAGAGCTTTTTGACGAGACAGTAAGCAAGGAAATAAAACTTGATTCATCATCTGACGAAGACAGCGAAGAAGACAACACTGAAGCGAATATCGGAAATGGATTAGGAGAAGAAGATGACGAAGAGGATTCTGACGAAGAACAAAAAACATCAAGTCAGTCTGATGATTCTAGTCTTGGAGATGATTCTGAAAATGACGATGAACATTCTACATCTAATGAACAGAATAATCCATCTAATGAATCATCTGATAACGAATCATCGGATAAGGAAGAGAATGAACAGTCATCAAATGAAAATGATAACTCTTCAATGAGTTCATGTTCTTCTGAAACGGATTCTGACAGTAACACAGATGAGTCCGAAGAATTAAATTCTGACGATGAACTTTCAAATCCTACTGATGAATACGACACTGATTCCGATAGTCAAAGCGAAGAGGAAATAGATTCTTCTCAGGAAACATTTGAAGCTTTGCAGAAAATAGCTGAAGAATTTGAAAAAGCTATTGAGGAAAGGCTAAGAAAAGCGGCTGAAGAATTGTCTGAAACGACTACAAAAGAAGTTCAGGCAACAATTAAGTCAATGGAGGCATCTGACAGGGTAGAAGACAGTAACAATACCCAGTTAAATGATGATGATATTGATTTTTTAAGGAAGGAAGGTTATTTGAACAAATATAATTCCGTTCCTTCTGTACTGTTAGTGCCTCGACGTGGAAAATTTAGGGCTCCAAAAGAAATAGAATTAAGGGCTACGAGCAGTCGTCACACGGTTCAGAACATTATAGCTTCTCAGCAGGATATGGATCGTGAAGATGTTTACTCAGGAGAACTTAACGAATCCGCACTTGGTAAATTCATTTGTGGAAGAGGAGATGTTTTCAGAATAGAGGGAGAAGAAAAATATCCTTCTCTTGCTGTATACATCGCTAAAGATGATTCCTATTCCATGCATGGAAAGAAGGAAGATATGGCAATAGAAGCACTCGCCTTTATAGAAGATATCTTTAAACCTCTCGTTCCTCTCAAAATCACTACATTCAACGATAAGAGATTTGATGTGATAAAAGAGTGGGATGACAGAGAGGATACGAGTTACACCTATAGTTTCCATGCCTGGCATAGTCCAGACGACAGCAACGATGATGCACTTGCCATCATGAACGGAGCTATGCAGTTACTCAAAAGACCGGAAGAGCAGAAGTTGTTGATAATGATCTCAGATGGTCTTCCATGTTGCTCGCAAGAGTCAGTTCACAAAGCTGTAGAGTGGGCTCGCAAGAAGGGAGTTTTCGTAATTTCCTTCTTTATAGGGGAAAAGAAAGAAGTAGATGCAATATATCCTAATTTAAAGGCTATGTATTCAAGATACTTCTGTGGAGTACATCCGAGTATTCTTGGACCTTCTCTTATAAAATTCCTCCGGAGCTTTATAGAGGGCTAATAAAAAGAGAAAAGGCTGTGATTTAATTATCACGGCCTTTCTTTTATTTATACATATATTATTTTTTAAATGTAATAATATATCCTCTCTCCGGATTCTTCTCTATACAAAGTTTGGTTTGGAAAGATTTCTTCTTGGACTTATCTTTCTTGTCCGGGAATTTTACTGTCTTAGAAACCGCTCCACCACCTATCATTTTAGATAGATCCTCGGGAGTTATATTAGCTTCTCCGTATGTAGAATATACCCGGAAAGCACATTTTCCTTCTTTCTGATTAGAGCATTCATATGTAGAAGGCATATGATAGATGATTCCACCCTCACAGTACGGGCAATCGCATACCTTCTCCGGTTCAAATTTCTTAGGAGCGAACCTGTATCCACTCTCAGTCTCTTCCAAGATTATAGGAGCAGCGAAAGGACTCTTTTTGCCGGACTTCCAAGTGATCTTTATCTTATCCTCGCTCTCGCCCTTTTCAAGTACATCTTTAACTATCTTTTCCGAAAGCTCTGTCTTTCCTATTACCGGATATAAGAGGAAAGAGCAAGTAGGAGAATCACCCACAGCATTCTTGCAGTAATATCCCTTCTTTGACTTCATCACATCCCCACCGCACTTAGGACACTTTCCGACAGCCTCTGGCTTTGGAAAACCAATTTTAAAGTCGCTTGTAAGGATTAGCGAAGTTTCAGATTTCTTATCTTCTTTCCAGGTAAACTTCTTAGGCTTTGTCGGAAGACCACTTATCAGATTCTTTATATCAGTTTCTGAAAGAGGAGTGCTGTTCTTGACATTACCATATTTGTCCTTATAACCGCCGAATTTGAAAGGAAGAGCAAAGTCGCACAGCTTTTCATCATTCTCATTCTTCTCAAGGAACCCCTCACAGCAAGCAAAAGTACCTAAAGAGACAAAGTCTCTCTTACACTTAGGACATTTACCCAGGACTTTCTTATAAGGACCAAGCTTATCAAGTTTCAGAAGTTCTGCTGTCTTTATCTTTACATAGCCAACCATAAAGCCATAGAATTTGTCGAACTCAACTTCTCCGTTCTCAACCTCTTTCAGCTTTTTCTCCCATTTGGCTGTAAGCTCAGGTGAGACGATATCATGATCACCGAGAGCATTTATAAGTTCTATACCCATATCTGTAGGGAGAAGGACAGTACTTCGGGTATATACATAGTTTATCTTTATAAGCTTCTGAAGTATCTCTGCTCTCGTAGCAGCGGTACCGAGTCCGGCACATTCTTTAAGAACCTTTTCAAGCTCTTCATCTTCAAGTTCCTTTCCCGCAGTCTCCATCGCATTAAGAATGGTAGCGAAAGTATAGCGTGAAGGCGGTGTAGTCTCTTTTGACAGTATATTCTTATTGATTAATGAAAGAACATCTCCTTCGTTTAAATTTGGAAGAAGAACTTCTTTAAAGTCCCTTTCATAGAGTTTCTTCCATCCAATATCTATAAGAGTACTTCCATTACTTCTGAAGTTATAATCTCCGATTGCTATTGTTACAGACGTTTTCAGAGTCCTAAAAGCTGGATAGAAGATAGCAAGAAGTCTTTTAAGGACTTCCATATATACATTCCGCTCCTTCTCTGATAACTCATCAAGGTCCGGAAGTTCTTCGGTCGGAGTAAGAGCCGGGTGGTCAGAAACTTTCTTATCATCAACGTATTTTGTAGACTTAAGCACGTTTTCAAAGTGCTCTTCACTCTCAAGAGCCTTTTCTACCATCTTCTCACATCCCGAAAGCAAAGAAAGCTTTGAAATAAGCATTTTCATATCCCTGGACTGTTCCTTTGTAATACATTTACTTTCGGTACGGGGATAGGAGAGGTATTTATGATCGTAAAGGCTCTGAGCGGCTGCAAGAGTCTCTGAAGGTGTATATTTATAGGTCTTAGCCATAAACTTCTGTAGATCAGAGAGATTAAAGAGGGTAGGAGCTTTCTCTACCTTTTCCTCTTTCTTTATCTCTTTCACAGTTCCCTCGTTTCCAAGACTGTTCGATATCTTCTCTAATTCTTCTTTACCGAGAAAAGCATAGGGAGTAGGAAGAGACTTATCTTCAGAAGGGTTTAGGAGAAGGGCAGGGAAGGAAGGATTTTTGTCTTTCTGAAACTTCCCTTCTAATTCATAATAATTTGTCGGCTTAAAATTCTTTATAGCTTCTTCTCTTTTTACTATCATGGCAAGAGTTGGTGTCATTACTCTTCCAAGAGATGAGGATCTGTCAAGAGACAGAGAGGTGGAGCGGGAGAAATTCATACCTACAAGCCAGTCAAAATACATTCTGAGATAAGCTGCGTCGGTAAGTCCCTTATATTCATCATTAGATTTCATATTAAGAAGGGCTTTCGTAATACCCCTTTCAGTAGTATCGTCAGCCCAATATCTCAAAATAGGTACGTTTACACCTATACCTTCATAAATGAGTTCCTGAATCAACTGTCCCTCTCGTCCCGCATCACCGGCATTTATTATTACATCGAAAGAATTATTATCCCAAAGTTCTTTTATCGGATTATAAAACTTAGGATTTATTACTTTCTTTTTCCAAACATCCGGAATCATAGGGAGAACTTCTGCTTTCCAGGGAGTTCCCCAATCCTCTCTGTATTCATTTGGCTCACAAAGACCGAGAAGATGTCCGGCTGCAGCTGCGAAAGTAATATCATAATCGAGTCTATCTTGTATTTTGTTATATACTTCTTCTATAGCTTCTTTTACACTGGGCTTTTCGGCCACGAGAAGCGCATGCTTTTTCATATAATTATAATTCCTTTCAAAAATTTAGGTGCCCATGCAAGTAAGGATAAAGAGTCTGGTCAAGAGATAACTTGCACCGAGAAGGGCAAGACAGAGGACCGAGACACCGAGCTGGAGAAAGATCCTGGTTCGATACATAGGATTATTAACGGAACCCGCCACAGCTACAATATTTATAATTAACATCAAGATACAAGTAATAAAGGCAAAGCCATAGTAAGCATTAGACAGTATTTCTATAGTATCTATAAGTCTATTTACATATGACTGAACAACTTTCCAATTATTAAAGACATCTTGTTGAGGTTTATATGTTGTCTGCACATTGTAATTATCTGCAGTTCCATTTTTATTCTTTTCAGGGTTCTTTGTTCCATCATTCTGATCTGAAGTTCCTTTTAATATTCCACCATTTATAGTTGTACTTGAAACTCCAGGAGCATTTCCCAAATCAATATCTATAGCTGTTTTTGATATATATACATTTACAGTAATATCAGATGCAGAAGTATCTTGTCCTACATTAGTTATCTCAACCGTACTGGAGTCTGCATTTTGAGAGATAGTAAGGTTTCCTGATGTATATACATTTTCTTTTGCAGTCTTTCTATACCAATCAGTCGATTTGTACTGTTGCTGCTTCACTAGACCTACAGAGTTCTGAGAAGTTCCACCATCAGTAAACGTTATATTTTCTTGATACTCAATCTGTCCCATGATACCGCCTTTATCAGTTCCTTCTGAATTATAGGCAGCGATAACTAATTGTACATTTTTATTATCCGGGAAAGTAAATTTATGGGTTGTTCCATTCGTAAGACTTAATTTTTTTGAATACTCTCCATAACCACCGCTTAACGATGGACTACACTTTACGTCTTTCTGATTAAATCCAAAAGCATATTTACCGGCACTGAATATTTCCTTTTCTCTAGCAGCTTTCCATCCCATATCATATATGGTAGATTTCTCATTTTTACTCTTTTCAGCAGAATATATTTTTTCTTTAAGCCCTATAGCTTGTGTAAAATCCAACCATGCTTTGTCATAATTTTTTTCTGGATATGTGGAAGCATATTGATTAAAACTTGTATCCATGTCGTAAACTTTTACAGTAATGGTGCATGACTGCTTTTTTGACTTCTTCTTTGCAAAAACGGTATAAGAAAAAAGCGTAGAAATAATAAAACACGATATTAAACAAACAATAATGTATTTTTTATTCAAATTTAGGTCCTCCTTTCCTATACCTAATATAACGAATTATATGTTGACCAACATATAAATATATTATAATATATTTACAAGAAAAATAAAGGAGTTTTTGTGAATTGTTAATTGCATTTCTTATATTTTTATTCGTTTTATACTGTATATTAGAGCGTTTTAAATATAATAAGCCGGAGTTTGAAGAATCTGTAACACGATTTAAGAAAAAGGCATCTCTTAAAGAAGTAAAAACATTAAACAAAAAGATAGTCTACCTCAAGTTCTTTATCTTTATCCTTTTCTCTGCATTACTTATAGTGAATCACTTTCTGGATCCACTATCGAAAAGTGCTGGAATCAAGGGGCTTATTATTTTATTACTGGTAACACTTGTTATATGGATTATTTGTGTAAGAGATATATATATAATAAGGAGAAGTTCAAATGAGAAAAGCTAAGATTATCCTTCCTATTCTTTTCTCTGTCTTTCTGTTGAGTGGATGCGGGGAAGCAGAGAAGGAAAAAGTCACATCAGAAATAGGAGTAGAAACCGGAGTAACAACCATAAATACTGTTGAAGATATAAAAATACCAGTATATAAAGAAGATCTAGCTGAAGAAATTATACTCAACCCACCTCTTCTCAATTCTCAAGATGATGCAGCCTTCTTTAGATACCTGAATGAGGATGGAACTACAGGAGTCGCATCTGATTACAATTATAATAAATCGATAGGATATATTACACCTTACTGCTTTTCAGATGATTCAGAGTCAATATCAGATCTGAATTATAATTATTACGACAGAAACAGCAGAAGTTATGATACTGCTGTTATGGGGAATACCTCTAAAGAGTTTGAGTTATATAAAAAAGATGCATTTCTATACGAATTTACATCTCCAACAACACCTACAAATGAAGAAATAAGGAGTATTTCTCAGGCAAAGAATGTTAATCAATTTGCTGAGGTAATTGATGATATAAGTTTTATTCACGCTGAAAATATATCGATTACGAGTGATTTAGCAACGGAAGATAGAAATGACATGTTACTGAAGTATTCAAATGTAAGGATAAATACCTACGATGAATCTGAATTGTATGGAGTTATAGTAGCTATAGAACACGATGACAGGCAGTATTATTATCTATATGCCTCTTCAAAAGAGGAATCTGATTATAAGGATATAATAAGTAGTTTTGAAATAAATGATGAATTTGATATAAACGAGCTTGCATCAGATTCAGAGAAAAAACAGATTACATTTGACATAAATGGAACTGCCGGAACAATCGAAACTCCGTCATATTTCAGAGATGCTGAAATAGAAGGAAACATTTATAGTAATGCGCTTGTTTATATCCCTTCTGATCAGAGATCAGAACTATCTCAAATTACAGAATATCCGAGTGAAGAGGGCAGTACAGAACTATATCTGACTAATGAATACTACAATGTAGGCCTTACTTTTAACAATTTTGTTATACCGGACGACTGTACTACAGAATATGAGATGTATGTAAGAGCCCTGGGTGTCCCATACGGTATATATTATGACTCAGAGATAATGATGTATGGCTCTATTGACAATAATCCATATATTGTTCCAAGAACTGAGGTTATAGATAAAGACGGAACCACATGGAACTCATATTTTATAATGACAGACTATAAAGCAGAAGGGGATTACCCGATAGTAATACCATATTATAGTCCAGCTGTTATATATACGCATAAAGTAAATAACATGTATCAGATATTCACTTTCAGTTCGGCTCTTAATAAATGGTGGGATGATGATACATTCGTAAGTACTATTGATTCTATCGTAGCCTCTTTCGAATCACTTACTCCTAATAGTTCCTATCCTGGTTACGCTCTCAGTTACTATAGAAATAGAAAATTTGATGTAAATAAAGAAGGTTTAGTTAAAGTAAATGAAGAAGTAGAAAGTGAAAACACTCCGACAGATGCAACTATAGAGTTTCATGAATCAGGGGATATAGATGAAGGTCCTGGACATAAAAAGTATATGGAAGACGGAACGATGCAAGGTACGAGTACGGGAGACAAAGAGGCAGACAAAGACGGATACACTCAGGAATATATAGATACACTTCCTATGCTCGATGACGAAGTAGACTGAGAGGTGAGATAAGAGTGAATAAAAGATGCTTTAGGTATATAGTTTTTTTATTAGCCTTAATCTTTATAGTAGCCTCTTTTGATACGGTATCAGAGGCGGCAGCGAAAGAGGTTAAGACGAAGATAACCGACAGTTATTCTGAGAAGAATATAATAAAAAAAGCTCCCAGGATAAAGAAAGGAACAACAATTGTAACAGCATCGAAGAAGAAAACGTGCTATGTCAAGTTTACAGCAACAGCAACGAAGACCTATAAATTTACATTTACTCCGGAATTTACCGAAGAGCAGAATGAAGACTTTATGTTAGGATACTTTCAGATCTGCCGGATTAAGTACGGAAAGCTTTCCACTCAGAAGCTGAAAACAAAAGGTGGTAAGTATATAGCCCTAAATGTAGGGAATCAGAGATATATAGATGCCATAGAAGCTCCAAAGAACAAAGCAAAAGCATATATGACAAGCAGAAGTACATCCATAAAGCTAAAAAAAGGTGAAACAATAATTATTTCAAGCTACATTCAGAAGAATCAGAACGAAGACAAGCTTAAGTATAAAGTAGTAATTAAATAGCACAAAAGCAAAGAAGGCCGATGAAATTAATCATCGACCTTTCTTCTTTAGATTTTATTGAAGTTATAGACAGTATGAGTCTCTCCGTCCTTCTTTACAAAGCACGGAACTCTGTCTTCCTGTCCGTTAACAGCTTCAAAGATTCTGAAAGTTTCAAGCTCTGTGTTAATAATACTTAAAGCTATCTGACTTTCGATTGAAGCCGGAACTGCAAGACCATTCATAGCATTAATACAAGCCATGTAGTTTCTGATCTGCGGATCTATGTCCCCCAGGACTTCATTCAGTTTCCCACTCCAACTCAGAACAAACTGAGAGCAGAAGTTTCCAACTGTTCCAAACTCTTCAAGTGAAGTAGTTTCAAGGATGATACCCGTATTGATATCAACCTTGTATATAAATGATACTCCTAAATGATAAGTTAGAATAGAAGCAAGGACTATCCCCTTATCAAAATTAGGAACGCCACTAATATGATGAAGCATATTGCAGCAGTTAAAAATATGTGCTACAAGACCGCTTCGTTCCTTGTGGACTTCTGTACTATAAGGCATTACAAGCTCACCGGCTGTAAGTACTTCATCAGTAGCCCACTTGCAGAGATTCCTGATAATTGCTCTGAAGCCCTCTGTTCCTTCCGGGATATAATTGTCTACCAATGACTTTATTACTCCAATCATCTTTCCTACAGGCACTGGCGTAGCCTGTACAAGCTTATCAATAGTTTCTTCTATTGAAACGCCTGGCTCGGAATAAGGAGCTGCTGCAGGGATTTCACCATCTCTTACACAAATCTGTTTTACTCCGTTAAGCGGATTAGCAGATATTGTTCCATTGACAGTAATAGGCTTACCCAAAGTTATACCTTTCCTATCAAGAAATTCTTTGGAAGTCATATCCCAGACTTTGATCTGAATCGTACTTCCGTTAGCATACAGTTCAAAATCAGCATAAGGCTTTCCATTCTTTGTAATGCCATCCATAGGATTACAGAGAATACCAACAACTACTACTTCCTCGTTTTGATTGGAGACGAGACACTCCTTCACTGTTTTTTCCATATTGACTCCTTTCCGGTTCTTCAACCGCATAAATTTTCTGATACTTAATAAAACGATATTTGGAGAAAATTCGTTCTATTAAGTATAGATAAAACGGTCCCTGAAGAGGGTAGGGCATAGTCCCGGAAAGGAGCCACTATGGAAATAGCTTTACATTTAGCATCAATCTGTGTTGGGGAAAGAAATTACAAAAAGCACAGAGAATCAATTCTTGCAAGAAATGACATCTCTTGTAAGAAAAAGTTACATCTGTTAAATGCTTTAAGTAAGACGCATCAGATAAAGACTTACAGACTTCTTATTAAGATGTGTAAGTTTATGAGGCTCTTCTTCAAAGCCACGGGTGCAGCCTCTACAGTACTTGCCATCGGTATAATGGGTGGCGAGTCTGAAATATTCGGGATAAATATACTTTTAGGTATGTTTGTCCTTATCTTCACTTTCTTATCATACAAGTTCTACTGGTTTGTAGATGATCACTTGGATTATTACAGACTGAGACTTAAAGAAGTGAAAAGATAATAAAAAAAAGAGTCTAATATTTTGGAATACCAAAGCATTAGACTCTTTTTTTTATTTCCAGGAGGAGTTATTTCATTTCTTCTTCGGATTCAGTTCCACCATAAAAGAGTGTATCTCCGTAAAGTATAAGTGAATCCATATCATCGGAAAGTCTTTTATAAGTATCAAACTTTCCTTCGTTTTTATAAGTCTGCTTATTTATAGTAAGCAGATGATTAAGCGTATTCGTGAACTCTATCTCTACATTCATTTCCTGGGTGAAATAATCTCTCGATATAGAACCGTTTTTATACTGTGTAGCGAGTGCTTTTTCAAGAGCAAGAGTAGAAGCCATATTTGAATCAAGATAATACGTAAGGTCATCCAAAGTCTCGAATCTGCTTGACACATTTGTCTCTGACATTGAATCATAAGCCTTATCATGTACCTCATCAAAATCCTTTCCCGTATCAAGTCCCTCTCCAAGCTTTATATTGCTCTTCTTAACCTCTGTCACAGCCTCTGTCTTAGTTTCCGTAGTATATTCGGAAACAGCTGCTTTTTCAGTCTTTTCCTTTCCGGATCCTCGGAATAAGAGAGAGAAGAGGAGAGGAATACCGATAAGCACAAAGATCATGGCAGCGAAAATAGCTACGTTCTTCAAATTTGAGAAGAAACTTCTGTAAGCATTCTCTTTTTCAAGTTCCTCAACATCTATCTCGAAAGGCTCTTCGTAAGGCTGTTCATAGACGATGTCATCAGGTTCAACTTTCTCTTCCGGAGCAGGAGTTATAATAGGTTCTCCGGTATTCATAGTAGATTTCTTCTTTGTATCAGTGAAAGATTCTTCAATAGTCGGGTTTTCAGTAGTGAAATTAACATCCTTAAGCTCTGAATCCGGGAGAATATCATCGTCCTCATCTATATCATCAGAAGCCTTTGTAGTAGAGAATTTTACTTCTTTAAGCTCAGAATCCGAAAGAAAATCGTCTAATTTATCTTCTTTCTTTGGCTGTTTATTCGGTTTCTTCTCTGGCTTCTTTTCTTTAGTTATAGGTGGTTCAGGAACTGTTTTTTTGCCCTTTTTAGGAGCTTTATCGAGTATCAAGGCATCAAACCCTTCCTCATCCTTTAAAGGGCTCTGTGAGGGCTCTGACGAGGGGATAGGAGAGGAGATAGAAGCGTTATAATCTGCCTCATCATATGTTTCCAGTCCTTCAATCTGAGGATCTTCGGTATATTTTATATCTGAGTATTCATCAGTAAACATGGCTTCAGCTTCAGCTAAAAATCCATCATATTCACTTAAGTAATCATCCATTTTGTTTTCCTCCTTCTTTCGGTATATTGTAATTACTTAATATAACGAAAAACAAGGTCTTGGATACTCAGAAGTCCTTGAAATTTATTGACAT
>AUXO010775864.1_pt1 | contig 12586 bp, 8 predicted proteins | sample 768731 | NCBI WGS metagenome assembly AUXO01 (sample SAMN02715735, study PRJNA202380) | gut metagenome | biome: sheep rumen | host: Ovis aries | place: New Zealand: Palmerston North | reverse complement strand
GTTCATAAAATAGAAATGCATTTTTTAGCTGATGTTTATGTACCTTGTGAAGTATGTAAAGGAAAAAGATATAACTATGAAACTTTAGAAGTAAAATATAAAGGAAAAAATATAGCAGATGTACTTAATATGACAGTTGAAGAAGCATTAGAATTTTTTGATAAGATTCCAAAAATAAAAACAAAAATACAAACTTTGTTAGATGTAGGACTTGGATATATTAAACTTGGACAACCATCTACAACACTTTCTGGAGGAGAGGCACAAAGGGTTAAACTTGCAACAGAACTTTCAAAAAGAGCAACGGGAAAAACTTTATATATTTTAGATGAGCCAACAACAGGTCTTCATACAGCAGATGTACATAGATTAGTAAATATTTTACAACGTTTAGTAGATACAGGAAATACAATTATTGTAATAGAACATAATATTGATTTAATAAAAACATGTGATAACATAATAGACTTAGGACCTGAAGGAGGAGATGGAGGAGGTACTATAGTTGCTACAGGAACTCCAGAACAAGTTGCAAAAAATAAAGATAGTTATACAGGAAAATTTTTAAAGAAGTAAATTAGTGTTATAGTATACTTTTATATAGTATAAAAAATATACACTGAAATAAAAAGAAAGCATATTGTTTGATAAAACAAAAATGCTTTCTTTTTAGTATCTATAACATAAATAAGATTGTAAAATTAAATGTACTATTTATTAGAATTAAGTTTTAAATTAATACTTATCTTTCTTCATCTTCTACTGCTTTAATAGCAGGATTTTCTTCTTTTTTATCAGAGAAAAATCCATGTTCAAGAAGTTCATTTAATTCATCTATTTTTCCTTCTTTAATATATTGATGAGTTTCTTTTACCATAAGTTCTGCTATTCTGTAAATACCTTTTTTTTCATCAATAGGAGTTTCTTTTCCTTTTTCTGTATCATCCCTAATGATAATATCTCTTTCTTTTATTCCTTTTTCTTTTTTAAAATCACTTAGAATATGTGTAAATGCATTTAGAGCTTTTTCAGAAACTTTATTTATTACTTCATAATTTTTAATATATTCAGCAAAAGCATCTAAATTGGAATTAATTACTCTAGAATAATTTCCTTTAATATCACCATATGGAGCAATTGGATTTCCACCCATACGAGATAATTCTATTAGTAAATCTTCTTTATATAACATTCTAAGCTCATCATTTACGGTACTAACTGTTCCGTTTCCTGTTAGCATCATGTATTTTTCGACATTTTCGTTATCATAACTTCTATTTGTTTTATTTTGATATGAATATGCAGCAAAAATGTTATTTACTATTCTTTCCCAATATAAATCATCACCTATAGAAAATCTTTCATCATCTCTACATGGTCTTTGATATATCATTCCTCCAGTTCCATGATAATTTTCATATCCAGCTAATGTTCCTTTTTCGTTTAGTTTGAATAATAAATCTCTTATTACTTTTGTTTCAATTTGTTCTTCATATCCAATTTCTTTATCCATAGGACAATTAACTGGTCCTGGATGAGAATAGTCTAAACTTCCTTGTCTACCATTTCCAGGAAATATTTTTTCTCCAGCTAATATTTGTGAAATACGTGAATTATTTTTACTATTAGCATTAATATCAATTCCACTTCCATTAGCACTCCAATTTATCATAGAACCTTTTGGAAGATCAGTATATTTCTCATATATCATTTTTATATTTTCTCTTAATGCTTGATATTTTTCAGGTATACTGCTCCAATCAGCATCTTTAAACATTTCTTGTGCTTTTCTTGGAGATGTATGATCTCCTTTTAAGTTTATATCATCGCTTCTAACTGAACTCCAATATTCTTTGCATATTTTTTCTGCATCATCTAGAGACATATCTCTTGGGATACGTGTTCTAACTGCTGAAGTAGTGATTAAGTATCCTTCAGGGCAAAGCATTGGTATAAAGTGAAATGTGTATTCATCCTCTAAATTAATATTTTTAAATCTTCCATTTTGTTTTGTCATTTCTTCCATAAGTTTTAATACAAAATCTGTTGTTATGATTTCTGATCCATGCATGGCACCTGTAATTACAAAATCTTTGTTTCCATGACCAATTGTGTAATATTCAATAGGTAAGCCAAATTTTGTTGTAGCTAAATTTTTTTGTTTTTGTATTTTACCATTACTTTCTTTTAGTAATTTTTCTAATTTTTCTTGTACTTGCTCATAATCTAAAATATTATTCTTCTCCATAAATACCTCCATAATTAATATTATATCACAAAAATATGATAAAAGTCAAAAAAATCAGCATATTGGCTGATTTTTTAAACATATATTGTTTTATTATTTGAATATATTACAAGTCCAGGTTTATTTCCAGGAATTTTCTTTACATATTTTACTTCACAGTAGTCAACTGGAATGTTAGAAGAATCTTTTGCTTTACTATGTGTGGCTGCAAGCTTTGCTGCTTCATATAGTATATTTTCAGGAATTATTTCACCTGGATTTGTTTTTAATATAACATGACTTCCATGGATATCTTTTGTATGAAACCATAAATCATTTTTTCTAGCAAATTTATTTGTTAAATAATCATTTTCTTTATTGTTTCTTCCAACATATATAAAATAACCATCAATATTATACTTTAAAGGGTTAAATTTTGCATATTTATTTGTAGTCATATTTTTGTTTTTTTTATTCTTTTTTTCTTTTTTATTATTTAGATATTTGTATTTATTTGAATTTTTTAAATTAAAAATATCATTATCATTAATTTCATCGTATATCTCTTGAATATCTTCAATAGTCTTAGAATTTTCTATTTCATAAGTTATACTTTCAATATATTTTATTTCATTTAAGGTTTCTATTTTTTGGTTACTTACAATTTCTAATGCATTTTTTAGTTTATTATACTTTTTGAAATATTTTTTAGCATTATTATTTGGAGAAAGTTTTTTATCTAGAGGAATATTAATTAATTTATTGTTGTCATAATAGTTTTCTAAATCTATTGATGAAATATTTGATTCATTAATCCTATATAGATTTGCAGTTATTAATTCTCCATATAATTTGAATTTTTCTTTCTCACTACATTCAGATAATTTTTCATCAATATTTATTAAACGTTTTTCGTATTTTTTTAGTGTTGCTAAAATCAAATTTAATATACTATTTCTGTAACTAGTAAATATTTCATTTGATTCTTTTAAATAATAGAAATCATCTAAGGCATAATTTAATCCAAATATATTAGTAGATTTTCCTGAATCTATTTGTTTAAGTTTATAATCTTTTGGAATATCTGATTTGTATTCTGAAATATCTATAGTTAAATTATTTAAGTTTAAAAATTTAGAGTTAGGACTATTTTCTAAAAGATTGTATTTAGATGGTTCAGGAAGAACATATTTAGAAGTCGGATAAATATCACGATTTGAGTTTTCTTCAGTTGAAGTATGTCTAATACTATCTATTATTATTCCATTATTTGTTGTTAGAATAATATTACTATGTTTACCCATAAGCTCAATAATTAGTTTTTTTGTAATAGGTTTATCTGGGTTTTCATTATTTTCTAATTCAATAAACACAATTCTTTCTAAATCATTCATATAAATTTTGTTAATTCTATATCCTAAAATATGTTTTCTAAGTAACATACAGAAATTCAAAGCAATTTTTGGACTTTTAATTTCATGAGTTGTAAGGTGAAGTCTATAATTGTTTGAAGATATACATGAAAGAAGTGCTATATTTGTAGAATTACCATATAATCCTAGTATTATTGTATTTTTGTCAGGCTCATATATTTTATCTACTTTATATCCTATAATATTTTGCAATTCATCAGTTACTTTTTTAGCTACAATTCCATCAAATGCCATTTTTTTGCCTCCTTTAAATATTATATCATATATGTCAATAGCATTAAAAAACTATTAAAAATATAACTAAAAATATTTTTTTTGTTATTATTTTTTAATTGCATTTAATAAAAAAATATGATAGCATAAAAATATCTATGTAAAAGGGAGTTAAAATGGGAAAAATGAGAAAAAAAGTAGCTATAATAGGTGGAGGATATACAGCTTTAAGTTGTGCAAATAGATTAGTAAAAAAAGGATTTGATGTTACAATTTTTGAAAAGACAGACAGTTTAGGAGGAATTGCAAAATGCATTGAATGTAATGGAACAAAAATAGAAAAACATTATAGACATATATTTAAAAGTGATAAATATGTTATAAATTTATTAGAAGAATTAGATTTAATTAATAAACTAAAATGGCCTGAAACTAAAATGGCTTATTATTCAAAAAATGGATTATATGCATTTGGTACTCCTTTCACATTATTAAAATATAGGCCTTTAAGTTTTATAGAAAAGATTATTTTTGGATTTAGTGTTGTAAAACTAAAACTAATTAAAGATTATAAAAAGATAGAAAAATACACAGCTGAAGAGTGGATGATAAAAAATTGCGGAGAAAAAATATATAAGAAAATTTGGGAACCACTTTTAATAACAAAATTTGGAGATAATAAAGATAAGGTTTCAATGGCATGGCTATGGGGAAAAATTAATTTAAGAAGTACATCAGGAACTTTGGAAGGAGAAAGATTAGGATATTTAGATGGAAGTTATGATGTGCTTACAGAAAAATTAATACAAGAACTAAATCTAAATGGATGCAAAATAGAATTAAATCAAAAAGTTGAAGAAGTAAAAAAAGATAATGCAGAATATACAATAAAAACAACAGATAAAATAATTAATCATTTTGACTATGTTGTAAATACAGTACCATATGATAGTGCTAAATATATATTAAGAAATGTTTTGACAGATGATGAAAATAGAAAAATGGATAATTTAAAATACACATCTGCTAAAACTTTACTTATATATTCAAAAAAATCTCTTTCTAATTTTTATTGGACAAATATAGGAGATAGAGATATACCATTTGGTGGAATTATAGAACATACAAATATGATAGATAAATCAAACTACAATGATAATTACATTATATATATATCAAATTATATGTATAAAGATGATAGATTGTTTTCTTTGAATGCAGAAGAATTATTTGATGAATATTATCCATATTTATCACAAATTAATAAAGAATTTAAGAAAGAGGATGTTTTAAAATTAGAAGTTTATGAAGAACTATATGCACAACCTATCATTACAACAAATTATTCAGAAAAAATGATTGGAATTAAATTAGAAGAAGATGGACTATATTTAGGAACAATGGCTCAAATATATCCAGAAGATAGAGGAATGAATTATGCAATTAAAATAGGAACTGAAATTGCAGAAAACATTATTAATAGAAATATAAAATAAAAACTTTAAAATAAAGGAATTTTATCATGAAAGAATTAAGTTTAACAGTATTAAAAAAAATGAAATTTAAAAAAAGAAAATTAATTTTCTTTATAGAAATGATTGTATTTATTTTAATATTTTTCTTAGGATATTATTTATTAGAAAAAGATCCATTTATACAATTTGTTAAATGGTATGGAACATTGTTATTAATTACTATAATAGCATTACCAATATCAAATAGACTTTTTAAGTATTTTTTTGATAAAGGATATGTATTTGCTAAGCCAATAGGAATAGCAATTTCTGGCTTTTTTATGTGGTTTTTGTCTTCTCTAAAAATATTGAAATTTAACTATACTAATTCTTTAATTTGTGTTGGAATACTAGCTATTATATCATTTTTTCTTGTACTAAAGGATTTTAGAAAGATAAATGATATAAAGAATAATCAAGAACAAAAAGATAAAATAAAAAATACAATTTTAAAAATGATAGCAGTAGAAATAGTTTTTTTAACAATATTTATAATAGCAGCATATATAAAAGGATTTAATCCGGGAGCTGCATGTGGACAAGAAAAGTATATGGATTTTGGATTTATGAAAATTATGGATAAATCTGATTATTTGCCTCCTGAAGATATGTGGCTTTCTGGTAATACAATAAATTATTATTATTGGGGACAATATATTGCAACATACATAACTAAACTTTCGCTTGTAGGAGTAGAATATGGATATAATTTATCTCTAATTACAATTTTATCCATATCTTTTATGGCTAGTTTTTCAATAGTATATAATTTATTAAAACTTTTAATTAAAGAAGAAAAAATAAAATCCAATAATAAAAGATGCAAAATACTTCCTATAATAGGGGGGATGATTGCAGCTCTTTCAAATACTATTGCAGGAAATATGCATTATGTACTATATGGACTTCTAAAAATACTTCCATCAAAATTTGATGAATATTCAAATATGTATGGATATAGATATTCTAATTCAACAAGATATATAGGATATAATCCAAATGTATCAGATAAAACCATAACAGAATTTCCAAGTTATTCATTTGTTATAAGTGATTTACATGCACATGTGGTAAACATTATATTTGTTCTAACTGTTATAGCTTTACTTTTAGCATATGTATTTTCAAAAAGAAAAATAATAGATGAAATAAAAGATGAAAAAAAATCATATATAGGTTTATCACTTAAAAAAAATGCAATAAAAGAATTATTAAACCCAATTATAATATTTATAGGATTTTTTATTGGCATTTTTAAAATGACTAATTTTTGGGATTTTCCGATTTATTTAGTTGTAACTTTTATGACACTAATATGTGTTAACTATATGATAAATGAAAAAAAGATAAATGGAATCATTATAGCTATAATACAAATTATAGAAATATTAATGCTTTCTTCAATTGTAAGTTTGGCTTTTTCTTTGAATTTTACAAAAATGGCATCTGAAATTAAATTTGCAACAAAGCATAGTCCAATTTATCAATTATTAATTTTATGGGGATTACCTATAATAACTATAGTTTATTTTGTTCTTTTAAGTATTATTAAAACAATAAAGAAAAATGGAATTAGATTAAGTCTTGAAAAATATTTATTACAACAAAAAACAAGTGATATCTTTATTATAATTATAGGAATATGTGCTATAGGACTTATAATTATGCCAGAGATAGTTTATGTAAAAGATATTTATGGCGATACTTATCAAAGAACAAATACGATGTTTAAATTAACATACCAAGCATACTTGATGTTTTCTTTATGTATGGGATATATTTTATCAAAATTTGTTTTATTACCAAAGACTAAAAGATTTATAGATATACTAGTTGGAGTTACTTCACTAACATTGTTTGTATTAACATTAGGCTATGGATATAATGCTGTTAGTTCATATTATGGAAATTTCTTTGATAAAACAAAATATAAAGGATTAAATGCTGTTGAATTTTTGGAAAATTATTCATATGAAAAGACTACAGCTATTGATGATAAAATAATTATAGACTGGCTAAATGAAAATGCAAATAATAAAGATAATATAGTAGAAGGTGCAAGCTATAGCTATAAATATGGTAATACAATATCAGTATTTACAGGACTTTCTACACCTATTGGATGGCATACACATGAATGGCTTTGGAGAAGCATAGATTCATCAACAGATTGTCCTGAGATTGTGACAAATAGAACTAATGAAGTAAAGGAATTTTATGAATCTAGAAACTTAGATTTTAAAAAAGATTTTATAAAAAAATATGATATAGATTATATAATAATCGGAAATACTGAAAGAATCAAGTATATTGTTGATGAAAATACTTTAAAGCAACTTGGAGAAATTGTATTAGAAACAAATAAGTCAGAATTTGAAAGACCAAGTTATATAATAAAATGTAATATATAAATAAAGGCAGGAATACAATTCCTGCCTTTATGTATTCACTTTTTGGATAAGCCACTCAAAGTAAATTATAAAACCAAGAAAAATATTCCTGTCATTATTTTTGGTTATTAATAATAGTATGTGTTAGAAACACATTTTATAATTCTAATTAAGATACAACTATCTGTTTATCATATTGTTTTCAACTTGTTGAATCATTTTCTTTACCATGTTACCACCGATTCTTCCAGCGTCTCTTGAAGATAAATCTCCATTGTAACCATCTTTTAAGTTAACCCCAACTTCGCTAGCAACTTCATATTTAAATTTATCTAATGCAGTCATAGCTTCTGGAACTAATTTTTTGTTACTATTTGTATTTGCCATTTTGTTCACCTCCTGTTAATATTAACGTAATAACGAAAAAGAAATAACTTTTTCTAAAATTATAATGTACAAAATAAAGAAAAATAAACAGGAAATAATATGAAAAAAATTAAAGATGATAAAATTATAAAATTTGATAATAAAAATATGGAATAAAAAAAATATGTGATTATTAGAAAAATACAAATGTTGGAAGTACTGAAAAAACAAGGAAACGACAAAATATTACAGAAATATTACAGAAATATTAAATTTATGTAACAAAAGACAAATTTATTGATTTCAAAAAAAAAAAGGAGTACAATTAAAAAGAAGTATAAATTATTTGAGGAGGAATAAATTATGGCAACAAACCCAATGCAAAGAAAAGCAAGAAATTCATTTATATTAGGAATGGTAGTGGCGGCACTAATTGCGGCACTTATAATTGCATTAATGTATATGCAAATTAGCAATTTGAAAAAAGAAAATGATAAATATATCAATTCAACTAAAACAGTTTGTGTTTTAAGACAAGATGTTAAATCTGGACAAGTTTTAGATGCAAGTATGTTTGAAGAAATTAATTTACCAATATTAAACGCACCAAGTGATGCAGCAGGAATTGTAGAACTTGGAATTAACGAAATTCTTATAGAGCGTTCTTTTTCTGACGGAAATGGAAATTTAATATATTTTAGAAGAGGAGAAGCAAATAATCCTGAAAACCAAGACAGATATTATGTACAATTAGAAAATGGAACTAGAGATATATATACAAGAGAAACAAATGGAACTGAAATAGTTGCATCTTCATTAACAACTGATAATAATAAGTATTATTATTATACAGGAGAAAATAAAACTGGAAATAGAGTTGTTTTATCTGCAAGAGAAAATGCAGTTGTAGCTGCAATAGATTTACAAGCTAATACTATAATTACAACATCTATGCTATCAAGATCAAGCGAATTTAATACTGATGATTTAAGAAAACAAGAATACAATGTTTTTGCATTACCAGTTGATTTGATGCCTGGAGAATATGTTGATGTAAGATTTGCTTTACCAACAGGTGAAGATTATATAGTAGCTTCTAAGAAAAAAGTATCTATTCCAATGGCAAATGGAACATATTTGGCAGATACAATACAATTGAATATGACAGAAGCTGATATATTAAATACATCATGTGCAATATATGAAAATTATCAAATAGAAGGATCTAAATTATATGTATCTAGATATACACAAGCAGGTACACAAAAAAATGCTACAGTTACATATGTGCCTTCAACAGAAGTTTTGAGATTAATAGGTAGTGATCCTAATATTGTTCAAAAAGCAATTGTAGGAATAGCTGAAAATAGAGCTAGAATACAACATTCATTAAGTCAATTTGGAAATTCAGAAAATGTATTCCAAAAGACTACTGAAGATTACACATCAGCATTAGAACAAAGACAACAATATTTACAATCAATAACATCAACTGCTGAAACATCAGCTGCACAGTAACAATAATATAAAGGAAGGAAAAAGTATGAAAAAAGTAGGCTTTATAGGAGCATTTGACAAAACTAATTTAATAATGTATGTTGCAAAAACCTTAAAGTATATGGACCAAAAGGTTTTAGTAGTGGATTCAACTTTGTTACAAAAAACAAAATATATAGTACCTTCTATAAGCCCTACTAAATCATATGTAACTGATTTTGAAAGAATAGATTTTGCAGTAGGATTTAATAATATGACAGAAATTTCAAGATATTTAGGAATTTCAGAAGATAAATTACCATATGATTATGTGTTAATAGATATTGATTCTGATAAGGCTATTGAAGAATTTGAAATTATTGATTCATATAAAAATTATTTTGTAACAGCATTTGATATGTATTCATTAAAAAAAGGATTATCAATATTAGAAAATTTAAAAGAACCTTTAAAACTTACAAAAGTTTTATATAGATATGAATTACAAAGTGAAGATGAAGAATATTTAGATCAGATGTCTATGGATTATAAAGTGGTTTGGAATGATTTTTCTATATATTTACCAAATTTAGATGAAGATACACAAATTATTGAAGAAAATCAAAAAGTATATAGAATTAGACTAAAAAGAATGAGTAGTGGATTTCAAGATGGAGTAATATTTGTTGTACAAGATATACTTGATGAAAAAAATGCTGGTAAAATTAAAAAAAGTATAAAAGAATAGGAGTAAAATATAAGAAATGGCAGTAATAACTTTTTATCCGTGTTGCAATAAAGAAACAGGAAATACAGTCGCAGCGACTACTTTTGCTACTTATATAGGAATTAAAAAAAATAAAAGAACTTTACTGATATCAACTGGATTAAATGATACAACAGTAAAAGAGAGCTTGTGGGTTGTAGAACAAAAGAAAAGATCTGGCCTTTTTGGACCTAATACAACATCAATGGCACAAAATGGTATGGAAGAATTAGATAGAATAATAAGAAGCAATAGATTTACACCTGAAATTATTACAAATTATACAAGAGTTGCTTTGAGAGAAAGACTAGAAGCTTTAATGGGATATGTAGGAAAAGAAGAACAATATATTGAAATTCAGAAAGACTATCCTCAAATTGTTTCTTTAGCATCAAAAGCATATGAAAATGTAATAGTAGATATGGATAGAGATTTGGACATACAAACTCAGATTGGAATTTTAAATGCATCAGATGTAATTGTTGCAACAGTTCCACAAAGAATTAGTGATATTCAAAATTTGATAAATGTTGTAGAAAAAGGCGAGATATTAAATAAAAATAAAACAATAATGCTTATGGGAAAATATGATGAAAAAAGTAAATATAATGCAAAAAATATTTCAAGGAATATTTTAAAACAAAAAGATATTATATGTACAGTACCATATAACTTTTTACTAATGGAAGCAACACAAGAAGGAAGAGTTATAGATTTATTAATAGATTTCTTGAATATAAAAAATAAAGATGAAAATTATCTATTAATAGAAGAACTTGAAAGATTAGATGAAAAAATTCTTAGAAAAGTATCTGAACTTCAATTAACAAGAAGAAAATAAAGTACAAAAGATAAGAGAAAGGAATAAAATAAGGAGGAAGTATAATGACAATAACGAATATATTACTGATTTTTGTTATAATTACAATTTTTGCTGTAATCATTTCGTATTATATCAAATCAAAACAAACTGCTGAAGTACAAGAGACAGCAATAGATGATCAAACATATACATTAGATACAATGATTGAATATGTAAAAAGAAGATTAGACGAAATCACGAAAATTAACTTGTACGATATTGGTCTTTCAGAAGAAGAATTAATAAGAAGAAAAAATAAAAAGTATGAGCTTAAAAAGGCTTTAAAAGGATGTACTTATGGAGATGTTAATGACAAGAAATATGTTAAAGAATTGATATATGATTTATTGTCAAAAGAGTATGGTGTATCAGAAATAAACATATCTAAATCTATTCCTTTTGATATTCCTTCAATGCTTACACCACAAGATAAGTTTGATATATTATTATATATATATCAAAAAGAGTATGGTTATGAAGCATTGACAGAAATAATTAAAAAATATAATTTAGCAGCTCTTAAATATGTTCAAGGAGAGACAAAACCATGCTATGTTATAACTGAAGAAGAAATAGAAGATATATATGAAAAAGAAAACATAGTTCTTGGTTTTTCTGATAAATTAAATGTAGTTGTACAAAGAATTTATCAAAAGTATAAAGGATATAGTAGTATTGATGAAATCAGAGACATGAACATAGATGGTGTATCAGGTGGTGTATCTGGACTTCCAGAAAGCTTTTTAAGCCAAGTAGCACAAACTGATAGTGATTACATAAACCAAGTACAAGAGCATAAAGTACAAAGAGCTTGTGACAGTATATGGATATTCTTCCAAGGTAAATCAATACGTTTAGCATTTTTATCTTTTGGTACAGAAGCAGAACTTAAGAGAGTATGTCAAAATATATATAAATACAACAACCCTGGACAGCTTTCTGATACAAATGGATATAAAATTAATGAAATGAAAGATGGATCTCGTGTCGTTGTAGTTAGACCAAGTATGTCTGAAACATGGGCTTTCTTCGTAAGAAAATTTGACGTAAAACGTGCAACTCTAGAACAATGGACAGGAGATACTGCAGGAAAAGAAGAAGCAATAGAATTGTTAAAATACCTAGTTAAAGGTGCAAGAATCACATCAATTACTGGTGAGCAAGGTTGTGGTAAAACAACATTACTTATGGGTATGATTGAAAATATATATGAAACAATGAACTTACGTATCACAGAAACCGCATTCGAGTTACACTTAAGAAAAGTTTACCCAACAAGAAACATCTTATCAATGCGTGAAACAGATACAATAGCTGGACAAGAATGTTTGGACGTTCA
>AUXO017610576.1_pt1 | contig 12587 bp, 9 predicted proteins | sample 768731 | NCBI WGS metagenome assembly AUXO01 (sample SAMN02715735, study PRJNA202380) | gut metagenome | biome: sheep rumen | host: Ovis aries | place: New Zealand: Palmerston North | reverse complement strand
ACATTAAGAGCTTCCTCATCCTCATTATTTATATATTCACTAAAATCCTCATTACTAACATAACTTAAAGCAATTGCTTTTGATTCTATATCATCTGTATATTTTTCATCTTTACTTGTTGTTGCACCATATCCTTGATGATCAACTTGTAAATAATCAAGTATTCCATCAACTATACCTTTTGAATATTTATCAACACCTACTCCACTTTTATACATCTCTTGATCTGGGCTACCATCAATAAATCCTCCTTCTGTTACTATTGATGGAAATCCTGATGTTGCAGAGCTTTCTATTATTCCAAGTGTTCCAACAGCAGTATGAGTTTCATCCATACAACCTCTATTATTTATTCCCATTGATTTTGCCATATTATCAGCCATTATTTCTCCCAATTGTTGGGACATATTATCTCCAACTTTATAATATGTACTGACTCCAGAACCTCCACCTGCATCAATATGTATTTGCAAACATAAATCAGGTTGTGCTGCTCTTGCTAGACCTGTTCTATCTCCTTTATTAATTCCACCTCTATTAGAAGATGTACTTCCAGTTTGAACAACCTTTATATTAGTATAAATACTTAAAAGTTCTTCTACTTCTTCAGCAACTTGAACTGTTATATCTTCTTCTTTAAGTCCAAGTGAATCATTATGTGCTCCTGTATTATTCGTATTATTATGACCTGCAGCAATTGCAACTGTATATGTTCTTGCTTCTTTTCCCGCTATTTTTTTATCATTAGAATCTGTTTCATTATCTGTAGCGTTAACAATTTTACCAGCAATACTTTTTGTTTTATTATCTTTTATATTAATGTTTGCTTCTTTATTATTCTTTTTTTCTAATGCCTCCACTCTTATAAAAAACTTTTCTTTTTCATCTTCTTTTTCATCTTCTTTTTTTTCTTTTACTTTCTCTACTTCAGCATATAGAGTTACTTCATTTGTTGAAGGATTTATTCCTTCTTTATATTTACCTGTATAAGTTAGCTCTTCATCTTTATAAACTTTTTTATATGTTGATGATTTATTATCCCAGATTTTATCCCAATGCTTTGTATCTCTACCTGGTTTTATTTTTGATTTTGTTTGTTCATACGCATACGTTGTTCTTGTTGGAGTTAATATATCTCCTTTTTCCCACTCTTCAACTTTTTTTTCTTCAGATTTACTTGCATGTAAATCATCTTCTTCCTCTTCTTCTACAACAGTTGTTTCACCTACTCCTGCATTTTTCATTTCTCCTATTTCTTTATTTGGTGAAAGTCTTATAAGTGTAGTAGCTCCTTGAAATCCATCACTATCTTCCGGTACAGTTCCTCCTAAATTTGGAAATTGTGTTACTAATTCTGCCTCTATCAATTTTATTATAAATTCTCTATCATTTGTTACATCATGAACTCCCGGCATATCATTTAATTCTTTTACCACTTTATCAATTTTTTTGTCAAAACCATCAACAAATCCTAAATAATAACCACCATTTCCATCTTCCTTAACTTCAACTAATTTCGATAAATCTTCATCTGTGTCAATATCAAGCATTTTATAAATTTTTTCAGGTGTATTTTTTGCTTCAAATAATTCTGAAACATTACTAATTATTGCTGATCCTATAAGAAAAATAAATACTATAATTATCAATGGAACTAAAACTGGACTAATAAAAGCTGTAATCTTAAAAGCACCAATCTTTACAGCTTTTTTTGTTGCTTTTTTTGCTGTATCTTTAATTCTTTTCTCTATATTATTATTATTTTCATTATTATTATTTGAATTATTTTCTGACAATTTTCTTACCTCATTTATTCATTATAATTTATTAAAACCTTTGAAACTTCATCATTATTTATTATATTGTTAAAAAAGATATATTTAATTTTTTTATTAAATCTATACGAAATATTGAATTTAATTTTAACTGTTTTAAATTGCATTGGTTCTATTTTAAATTCTTCATCATTATTTTCATATAGAAAGCCTTCAAATCTTTTATTTCCACCACTACTTAAATATATAGTATCATTTGTCTTTCTTGAATCTAAAAAAATAGTATTTTCGGTATTATTTTTTACCTCAAAAGTATATATAGCATAATCAATATATAAATCAGCCGATTTTGCTTTTATTTTTATAGAATTATTACTTCCACTTTTTTCTAAATTCATAGTTTCAACATAACTATTAATATTTAATTTAAATTTATCTCCATAAGGCACTATAGTAACATAATCTTCTATAGCTTCATTATCACTGCTTTTTCCAGATTCTAACATATTATCATAAATCCTAACAATATATATATCTTTTTCTCCTGTTATCCATGATTGAAAAGAATATTGTTTATTACCTTCAAATTTACTATTATAATATTCTTTTTCAAAAATATCTTCTGTAGGATACTCTAATATTTTCATTTTATCTGAAAGTAATTCATATGCATCTTGCGGATTATGATTCACACATAAGGTATAAAATTCATCTATTGCTTCACCATAATAATCTCGATATTTCTTATTTACATTTTCATCAGAAATAATTGATTTACTTTCCTCATAATATGTATTAGCAGTTAATCGTTCTTGATCCTCTGCTATATTGTTTTGACTTTGAATGTTATTTTGCTTCATAATATTGTTTACTATATTTATTATAACTATAATAAATATTATTATTAATATTGCATACCAAACTAAGAATCTATTTTGATTATATAATCGAAGTAATTTATGCATTTTTATTCTCCTTTTTATTTCAAAAATGGTTAGTTTTTCCTAACTTCTTCTATTGTTTTTTCTTCTATCATATAAATTTTTTCTATCTGACATTTGTGCTATGTTTCGTTTAACTTGTTCTTGCTGACTTTCAGATAATCCAGTTGAAGCAACTAAATTTTCAAAACTTTTAAATTTACTATCATCATCAAAAGTATCTTTTCCAAGATTATTTTTAGCCATAAACTTAGCTGCATCTACGAAATTATCATGTTTTCCTCCGCCGATTCCTCCATTCGCTTTCTCTACTTTTAGAGCATTTTTTATCATTTTGTCATCATTTATATCAGCTTCTTTATAATCAGCTACTGTATTCATAAAATCTTTTAAATCTCCACTATAACCTAATTGTGAAGCCATGTCTTTATATTTTCTTTGTTCTTTTGGATCCCTCATAAATGACTTTCTTGCACTTCTGTTTGCTGCTTCTACAGATTTTCTTCTTGCTTCTTCTACTCCATATTTTTCTTCATTATATGCATCTCTTATATTTGTTCCTAATTGTTTTGCTGACTCTCCAACACCTGCTGCTGTACTAATTGCTGCATTTGTTCCATTTTTTCCAATTGCACCTCCTGCAGCAGCACCTCCTGCTGTATATAGAATGGCTTTTGAAGCATCACCTGAAGCTATACCAGCTGCTAAACCAATTGAAGCACCTGCCACCGTTCCTATTCCTCTATTAATTGTTCTAGCAATTTTAGCTTTATTTCTTACAATTCCATTTATTCCGCCCCTTGCTCCTCTAATAACAGTTCTTCCTAATGCTCTAGGTGTTGATACAGATTGATTGCTTTGTCTTTCCAGCTCTTCTTGTCTTTGTCTTTCCAGCTCTTCTTGTCTTCTTCTTTCATCAGCTTCTCTTTGTTCCATTTCTAATTGTTGGTATCTAGCAAGATTTTGACTATATTCTGAATCTGGATTTAACCATGGTTCATTATAATCTACATTTTCTGCAGAATCCAAGCTTTCTCTTAATCTTGCCATTTCTTCCTGTCTTGCTTCACTTTCTAAATCTCTTCCACCAACATGTGGTTGATTGTTTCCTTCATCATTTCTATATGAATTTAAATTTCCAGCATCATTTGCATTTTGAAAATGTATCTTTGAACTATCTTCGGCATCACTATTTGATCCACTTCCAAGAGCTTTTCCTCCTGAAGATTTACTTAATGATGATAATTTATTAATTCCTTGCATAACAGCAGCTCCTCCTGCAAATGAACCAAATCCACTTGTAGAAGATGCTTTGTCCAATCCAAACATTTTTTTAATGAATTTCTCTGCAGGAATTAAAAATCCTATCGCAACTAGTGAATATATCGGATTCTGTGATAATGAATTTGCAGATGTTACTAATACTGTATATAAAAGCAAATGTACTGGCTGAATAATAACATTCATTGTATATTCTTTAAACCACATATCAAAAGCTTGTGATTTACCATCTCCTGCTCTATCTATAGGATATGTTAATGATACCAATGGTGCTATCATCGTTAAAAAAGCTAAATATAAAAACCTTTTTAAATACATAAAAGTAAATACATATGTATATATAACTAATGCAAAATAAATAATGGTATATGCAGTTGCTTCTGACCATTCGGTAGATTGGGCTCTAAATCTCATTAATCCAGTTAAATTAGTTCTAAAAGTAACTGTATTAATTACAGGTTCATCCTCTTCTTCCGCTTCTTCCTCTTCTTCCTCAGTTTCTTCACTATTATCTTCTTCTTCTGTTTCACCTTCACCTTCTTCTTCATCTTTATAAGTCTTTTCTTGCATTATAACTTTATACCCTGTTGTTGAAGAGCTTAAAAAACTAGTTACTTGTTCTGTAATCATTAAAATTCCAGCCATTATAAAATGAATTACAAAGACCAAACTTAAAGCCACAAGCCAGTCTCTTAAACTTTCTTTATATTTTGCTTTGTCAGATGCTGTAGCACTAATTAATATTCTAATTCCTAAATATATTAATACAGATAATAATCCAACAACTGCAATATTTCTAAACGCTTTATACCAAGATGATATTGTTTCTCTAAGATCTTGTGATGCTGGTTTTGCTTTTTGATCTGCTTTATCATCATCTCCATCTACAATTATTGATTGATAATCGCTAACTGTTGTTAAAAAATTAACATCTAATGCTGCAATTTGATTTGAAAATATACTTTCTGGTGAATATAACATATTAGGTACTTTATATTTTGCTCCTGCTATAGCAGTAAACCACTCAAAAAGTCTAGTATCTATTTGCTCTCCTGTAAATGTCATTGTGTTATCATCACTTATATCTGAATAATCCTTTAACCATGAACCACTTCCATCTTCAAGGTTTATATCATCTTTATCCAACATTGCTGAACTTATACCTGGAGCGCCTAGCATAATATTATTTAGCGCTCCCATTCCAACATCTCCTAATGCCGCTACTAATTGCATTATTTCTTTTAATAGTGAACCACCTAGGCCCCACGATGCCTCTGCTTTTAATGGTACTGTGAAGTTAAATAATATTACAATTACTAGAGTTACTATGATTTTTTTAGTTGTTCCCTTTTTTATAAAAGAATTCATTTTTTCCTCCCCTAATTATTGTTTTCCTGCTCTCATATTTCTTTTTACTATATTATTTAAGTTTGTTTCTACAAACTCGAATTCTTTTGCGGTTGGTGTAATTTGAAGAATTGCAGTATCTGCTCCTACTTTTAGCAACCCCTCTCCTTTTAAACATGTAATTAAGAAATTAGCTTCTCCTGCACTTAATTTAAATACTTGTTTTAAATATTCTATCTCAGATTTATCCTGTGCTAAAAACAATTTTGTATCTGATGAAGTTAAAACTGCTTGTGCTTCTGGTTTTTCATAAAAATCTTGAAATCTTTGTGATACAATTGCTAAAGAAACATTTCTTTTTCTCGCACGTCTTGCCATTGTATTTAAGAAATCTACAGCTTCCGGATATGGTAATAACATCCATGCCTCATCTACTAAAACTCTCTTTTTACTTGCTTTTGTTCTATCTTCACTATTTTTCTTAACATATTTTTCCCAAATCCAAGAAAGAAGAATTTGTTGTGCTAAAGGTCTTGCAAATCTTTCTTCAAGTTGAGAAATATCTAGATTAATAAATGGTGCTCCATCTAACAATTCAAAAGTAGATTGTCCATCAAAATATGCCATTTGCCCATTATATTCTCTTATATATTGTTTCATAACCTTTAATAAGTAACTATATTGAAATTGATAATCTTGTATTTTATTTTCTTGTGCTTTATTTTGAATTCTCCTATACCAACTTCCTATTGTTGGCATATCTTTTTTTTCTCTATATAATCTTTTTCCAGTTTGAAAATTTCCACCTGTTTTATATAAACTTTCTGGATTATTGGTTATTCCTATACTTGCATATTCTTCTGCTACTGCTTCAGCAATAACTTGCTTAGTTAATTCGTTTACATCACTACTTCTTGTACTTCCTCTTGCCATTGTAAGTAGGGCTTGTGTAACATCTTCTACTTTATTTTCAACATTTAAAACTGTTCTTTCTCTTCCTGTTATTGCATCTTTTACGACCTCAGGTTCTATATCAAATAAATTAATTACCGTACTAGAATTTGGACTTAATACAACATTTATTCCTCCCAAACTTTCCGCTACTATTGTATATTCACCTTCTGCATCTAATGCCAAACTTTCTATTCCCATTAATACAGATGACCTTGAAATCAATGTTTTCATCGTTACTGATTTACCTGCTCCAGATTTAGCAAATATAACCATATTATAATTTGTTAAAGATGAATGAAAATTATCAAATAAAATTGGTGTTCCTGTTTGTTTATTAAATCCAAGAGGTACTCCTGAAGGATGTCCAACATCAGAAGTAGTAAATGGAAATACTGTTCCCATTGATCTACTATCAAATGAATGTATCTTTTTTATTTTATCTTCCATTAATGGTAAATTAGATTTAAATGCATCTTCTTGAATTGCCCAAGCACTTTTTACTCCTACAAGTGATTTTGACAATTCTGTTGCCAATAATTTTGTTAACCTATCTAAATCTTCCATATTGTAACTGAACAAAGTTGCAATCACTGAAGCTTCGTACATTTTATTAAATCCTGCAGCAATTTCATCTCTTAATTGTTCAGCTTCATATCTTTTTTGTGCAAGTGTACTTTCTCTATTAATATTTCCTCTATCTTGAGCAACAATTCTTTCTGTTTCAAGCTCATTTATAACTTTATTTAATTCATTTTGTGATCTTGATTCAGCTACTGGTGTAATATATATAGATGTATTTACATCTCCAAAAAAATATAAATCTCTAAATAATTCTGGAAAAGAGCACATACGTGGTAAAGTAGCAATATAAAAACTTCTCGCAAATCTTGTTATATTAGAAATGATTTCCAAATGGTCTATTTTAGATGCATCAATTCCAGAGGGTGCAATTAGTTCTTTAATTGTTTTTTCTTTTAATACACCTGGTTGTTCTATTCTATTTAATTGTTGTTCTCTTTCCTCTGCCATTTTCCTTTTTGTTTTCCTCATAGTTCTCTTCTCCTCCTTCTTTATTATTTTCAATTTCTTGAATTGCTTTTTGTGCAATATCGGCACCTACATACTGAATATTTTCTTCTAAAACAAGCTGTGCCATTTTTCTTACTAACTCTTTCATATTAGCATCTTTGTCTTCTGCCTCTTTTTGTTTTTCTGATTTCACTTTATTTATTGCTTCATTTGCTACCTTAACTGCTCTCTCTTTTATCATATTATCTAATACTTTAATCTTTTTCTCATAAACATCAGGTGCTACTGAATAAAGTCCATCATATCCTGCTTTCATTGCTTTATCTATTCCAAAAACTTCAGATTCATCTCTATTATATGCCACATATAATAATTCAACTAATTCTCTAGAATTTAAAATTTTTCCTGCTACTGAACATGCAGATAGTGTTCTAATAATAGATTGTGCCTTTGTGTATAATTCTGAAAAAGCCCTATTTTTTATTTCTTCCGCATCATATTTACTTTCATCTTCTTCAACAAAATACGGTAATATTATGTAGTATCTCTTATTTAGTACACTTCTATTTAAACTCATTTTTTCTGTATTTGCTATTAGATCCTTTCCATATTCTAATAAATTTCTCTGTTTTGTTAATTCAAAGTAAAATTTTTGCATTTGCTGTTCAGTATATTCTCTAGACTCTCTCATCTCTTTGTAGTTTTGTTGCATTCTATTATATTTATCTTCAATAACCTTCACTTTATCTTTATACGCACCAATACTTCCTTCTAAATTTATTGTTCTTGTTTGAATATATATTTGAATTGGATGTCTTAATGTGTTTAAAAATTGCTGAAATCCCTCCTCAACTGCTACTTTTTCTATTTTTGACATTAAATCATAATTTACTCCCTGACACTCAACAGCCATTAAAAACCTTTTTCCACCTTTTTGAACTATCATACTATCTTCAATTTTATCGAATTCCATAAAATCCATAATAGATTGTTTATTATATGAATAATCTACATTTTTCTTTTCCTTACTTTTATCCTTACTTTTTATTTCTTTTTTTACTTTTTTTTCTTTCCTTTTTTCTTTTGTTTTTAATACTAAAAAAGTAATAGACAATATAATTAAAATAAATATCATAATACCAAGAACTATAATTAGTATTTGTGACACTGTATCGTTACTCATTTACTTTTCCCCCTTATCTTCTGTTTTTATTTCATTTTTATATACATAAATTTTGTTTTTTTGCATTTTAAATTTTATTGCTCTTTTTATTATTTCATCTATGTTTTCTCCGCCTGTTTTTTTTGTTATTTCAAAAGCATTTCCAGTGGGAATTTTAAATGTTCCTATTATAAATCCCAATAATCCTAATGCTAACACAATTATTAAACCTATTAATTTCATTTTTATCAGGCTTAAAACAAAGTAAAATATCAGTCCTACCCCTGCTCCCACTGCTGCATATATTAAAGCCTTTGTAGAAAAGATAAATAATATTCTACCTTCACCTTTTACATTTCTTGGCAAGTTATATGTTCCCAATTTTTCTCCTCCTCTGTCCTTATATTATACTATATATATTATAACAAAAAATAAGATAAATTGGAACTATTTACGACAAAAAAAACAATTTAACAAAAATTTAATATTTTTGTAATGTTTTTGTAATATTTATTTAATTTAATAATCCCATACTTAGCTAAAATATTATTAACAATTATTATTTTTTATAAAAATTTTTAAATCTATGTTCAAAAAAAAAGTATATGCCTTGCATATACTTTTTTAAATTTTAACCTGCAGATATTCCTGTGAAGAAATTGAAAATAACTTGTGCTAATGCAGATGCTGCAAATATCAATGCTGCACCAATTATATATGGCATCATTGATTTTTTATACTCTGCTTTTTCTTCTGCACTACCCATCATATATTTAATACCTAATACTATTAATACTACAACAGATAATACAATTCCTACTGTTTGAAGAATTCCAACTATAGAACTACCTACATTTTTAATTTGATCACTTCCTTGTACAGAACCATTAGCTTTAACATCATCAGGTGTAAATGATAAACCTCCACCGGCAGCAAATACATTAATTGAAATGCTTACAATAAAAATCATTAATAAAATAGTACTTGTAATTTTTAATACCTTTTTATTTTTCATCTTTTCTCCTCCTTTTACCTTATTTTTTATTAAAATCTCAAGTTATGAGAATTATAAAAACAAAATTCTTAAATTTATTATACCATTACTATATTTTTTTTGCAAGAAATTACATTAATTTTCTTTTTTAGAAATTTTGTGACAATTTATATATTAGTTGTGGCACAAGTGTTCCTGTAAATAATAAAAATGCTCCTATGATATATGGTTTTAAAGTTTCTTTATATTCTGCCTTTTCCTCAACACTTCCTAGCATATATTTTATTCCAATTACAACTAACATTACAACAGATACGATGGTTCCTATTAATTGTATCACACCTAACATTTTATCTGCTCTGTTTTTTAATTGTGATGAACCATTACCACTTCCTCTATAACTATCTAGACTTCCAAGTCCTAAATCATCAGCATAACTTACTACAGGCATTATATTTATTATTAATATAGTTAAAATTAAAAATATACCTATAATTATTTTTAAATTTTTCATTCAAATCACCCCTTATGACATTCCTTGTAAAACTGTTACTGCTATTTTCCAAATCGCAAATCCTCCAAATACTACTACACATCCCACTAAATATGGAACCAACAGTTGTTTCACTTCTGCTTTTTCTTCAACTCCAGCTGTCATTAATTTAATTCCTATTATTCCTCCCGTTGTAACTGCTACAACAACTCCTATTGAAAGCAAAATATTGTATATTATATTAGAAAAATTCTGCAATTTTCCTGTCTCTATTTCATTTTCTTGTCCTGCATTAACAAAATCTTGCCCATCTTCTATTACTTCATCTAAACTTTCACTTGCAACTTTTGTATTATTATTTTTAGGAAGTGTATATATTGTTGTTCCATTTTTTGAATTTTCTGCATTATCCACCCCCTGTGATATTGAATCCGCCCTTTCTATTGCATCTTCATCTGATACAACATTTCCTGCATCTGCATCTTTTTTATTTTTCTCTTGAGCTTTTATAGAATCTAATGAAATATCATAAGTATCACTAATATCCTTTATCGCTTTTTTCTCTTTACTTGTTGCATTTTTATTTAATTTTTTTACAACCTTATCCGCTTGTTCTTTATACATATTTAAACTTGGTTCTTTTGTTGTATCATATGCACTTGAATTTGATCCATAATCAGCCATTACTTTGTTCAATAGTTTTAAGTAACTTATCCTTTCTTGTTCACTCATTTTACTTAATTGGTCTACATCTTGATTTTGTATTCTATCCAAAATATCTGGTTCTCTACCATTTACAGCATATGATGGATCTGCACCTTCACGAGGTAAATTATTTGAGTCTCCCCATGCTTCCCATTGTTCTTGCCAATATCCATCAGCTCCATATACTGTACAACTAAGAAATAAAATCAATGACGTTATTAAAAAAATTGAAATTACTTTTTTAAACATTTTAATCACCTCTATACAAATATAAATTTATATATTTGTTAAATTTTCCATTCTTATTTAAATTATATCATATTTTTCTTTTTTTTTGCAAGATTTTGTTAAATTTTATAATTATTATAAAAAGTCTTACTTTATAAAGTAAGACTTTTTGTTAAGATTTAATGAGCTTTTGTTAACAATATCGACATAATAATTGAAATATAAAAAATTATTGTACTTTCATAAACAATACTTAAACATAATAATCCTAAACTCAATAATGTTTTTACTATACTTATTGCTTTATCTTCTATAGTATCTTCAATAATTATTTCAGCTATTATCTCAATAATTGCTCCAATGATTATAATTGGAAGTAGTGGTTCTAACAATATAATAAAAAACTGTCCTATTATCTTAAGCATATTCTTCCTCCTTATAATTATAAAGAAAAATTATTAATCCTAACTAATATTATTATATCATTTTTTTATGTTTATTTCAATATTTTTCCAGTTTTCATTTTTTTGATGACCACCTTTGATATATTTAATCTTTTTATAAAAATTATTCAATAACCCTGAAAAATCATCTTTAATTTCTATATTTAATATAACCTATATATGTTATAATAGCTACTGATATTGTAATTATTATACATATTGGCATTACTTTTCTTATCAATCCTGTATATGGTAATTTATTATTTGATAAATATGTACTAGTATTTTTTGCTGCATTATTTTCGTTAGCAGTATCTGGGTCTTCCTTGACTTTATTTGTTACATATCCATTATTTGTTTTTTCTGTACTAGATTTTTTTGTTTCATCTTGTTTGCCTTCATCTTGTTTACTCTCATCTTGTTTGCTCTCATCTTGTTTACCTTCATCTTGTTTACCTTCATCTTGTTTGCTCTCATCTTGTTTACCTTCATCTTGTTTACCTTCATCTTGTTTACCTTCATCTTGTTTACCTTCATCTTGTTTACCTTCATCTTGTTTACCTTCATCTTGCTTACCTTCATCTTGCTTACCTTCATCTTGTTTACCTTCATCTTGTTTACCTTCATCTTGTTTACCTTCATCTTGTTTGTCTTCTTGTTTTTCTCCTACATTAACAGAAAATGATGTACTAACATTTTCATAATTTATTGTAATTGTTACACTTCCTAGTGTATCTAATATTTCTTTGTCTACAGTAAATCCTTCTGTAATTTCCTCTTTAGTTCCATCTTCATATTCAACTTCTAAAACTATGCCTGTTAAATCTAAACTTTCTCCTTGTATATATTCTAACTTATTAGGCATTTGTTTTATTTTTAATTCCTTTATTCTTTTCTCTATATTGTTTATGTTTATTTTTTCTTCATATGTTGTTTCATTTCCTATATTATCTCTAACTTTTATTGTTATACCTTGTGTATTTTCAGAATATGTTTTTTCATTACTTTCTTGCCATGTTTCTCCATTATCAAAACTATATGCTCTTAATGCTAAGCCTGATTGATTATCACTAGCTATTACTTTTAAAACAACATTTTCACTTGTTTTATCTGTTATATTTCCTTCTATTCTGTTTATTTCTGGACTTGTATCATCTATTTCATATGCAATATTGTTTTCTTTTGCATAATTTTCGTGTTTTGATGGAATATATATTTTTTCAAATTCACATTCT
>AUXO010252690.1_pt1 | contig 12587 bp, 10 predicted proteins | sample 768731 | NCBI WGS metagenome assembly AUXO01 (sample SAMN02715735, study PRJNA202380) | gut metagenome | biome: sheep rumen | host: Ovis aries | place: New Zealand: Palmerston North | reverse complement strand
CTATTATTTATGTACCAACAAATTTTACAGAAGAATTAATGAATGAATTGTATATAGAAGAAGAAATAAAAGAAGAAAAATAAGCGAGAATATTAATTTCCCGCTTGTTTTTTTTGTGCTTTAATAAGGCCAAAAGCAAAAAATAATAATAAGACATTTTTGAAATAAGAACAGAAGGAGGAGTGTAAATATGTTTTTAGTTAAACAAGCAAATCAAAATGATTATCATTATTGCGAATTTTTTTTAGATAATATAAATGAGTTACCACAAGTATTATTATCTGAAAAAGGCAAGAAAGCATGCCCTGGAAGTATAGCTTTTATCATTGATACTGGAGATGTTTACATTTTAAATTCCCAAAGAGAGTGGATACCACAATAAGATAAGGAGGAATATCTATGGATATAGTTACTCTTGCGTTATCTAAACAATATACAAATAAAAATAGATTAACTCAAGCAAATTCCTATGCCGATTTACCTGCTCAAGGTCAAGTTGGTTCCTTATACTTAACAAAGGATACTGGTCAAACATATTATTGAGATGAGAATACTGAAACTTATATCACAATAGGAACAGCTGGTAGAACAGGCACATATTCAACAATAGTTAATTTACCTACTACAATTGGTCAATCTATTGAGATTAATAAAACAGATTTATCAGTATTAGTCGCTCCAACAGTTCCTTACTCTGAAGGATCCGAAGTTGTTGGTGCAAATGCAACACATGGTTTAATAGTTGAAAACCTTACAAACTCTGTTCGAGTAAAAACAATTATGGATGCAACTATTGATTCTTTTAAACAAGTAGCTACTATTGATGACTTACCTTTAATTGGTCAAGAGAATGTTTTATATGCAATTAAAGACATTCAAGAATTTAGAGCTTGAAGTTTAGAAGATGGTGCATACTATACTTTACCAACAGTTTGTTTAAATAGAGATTTAACTGTTAAATGTGAACAAGGAAACTATAAAGTTGGTGATTTCATTGCGGAAGGTACATCACTTGAAACAATAATTATCAATATGTTATTAAAAACAAATTATCCAACATTCACAAACCCAAGTGCAAGTTTATCAGCAACTGGTGCAAAACTATTAGAATGCGGAAGCACATTAAACACTACTTTCACAATTACTTTTAACCGTGGTTCTATTACGCCTGCATATGGTACTAGTGGTAAAAGAGCTGGTGCCGCAACAGGTTATAGTTTAAATGGGGGAGCAACTCAATCAGGTAATACTTTCTCACAAATAATCTCTGAGTCTAATATGGGACCTTTCACAGGCACAGTTCATTATGCCGAAGGAGAGCAACCTTTAGATGATAATGGAGATGCTTATGATCAACCTTATCCAGCAGGTTCAATTAATACTGGACAAGTTAAATATGAATTTGTAAATGCATTATATGCAAATACAGCTAATATTACAACTGTCGCAAAACTAGCATTAGTAAGTAAAGGTGCAAGAACTAATATTTTTAAATTCCCAGCACAAACAATTGCTAATCCAGAATGTTTTGAAGTTCCAGCTGATTGGACTGTATCTGCTGTCGAAATGTTAAATACATTAAATAACCAATGAGAATCTGTAGCATCAGAGTTTACAATAACAAATACAACTCATCAAGATGCCGCAGGAAATACAGTAAACTATAAGCGTTATACTGATAATCGTGGTTATGCAGCCGCAGATAGACAAGTAAGAATTACATTTAGCTAGGAGGAATAATATATGGCAAGACAAAAAGGTTCAATGTCAGTTAGTGCTAACTTTGAAGTAAAAGCTGCAGCCGCCCTAGATTCTAGATATATAGTTCCTACTGTTGCGGATTTAACAGATTCTACAACATGAGTTACTGGGGGATTAGCTTATATCTATAAGGGTATGCAAGTATTTGTTACAAGTGTACAAAAATTGTATATTTTAATGGATAATGATTATTCAGTTAGTTCAAACTGAAAAGAAATTGCTCAATCTGGAGATGTAACTTCAGATGGAGTATACAAAACGAGTGATACAATTACATTTGCTATTGATAGTACAACAACACTTGACATAGCAAATATCACAAATATTGACTTAGATAAAGTCGTACTAAAAGAAACATTAATTTATGATAATAATGGTACTATTGGTGTAGTTATTAGTATTGATAAAACAAAATCTGAAATTACTGTTAAAACAATTACTAATACAGGTATGAAATCAGATGGAATTTATATAACAACTGATACAATCTCAAAAACTATTGGAAATAGTACTACTTTAGATGCTTCTAATATTAGCGGACTTGTATTAGGAAGTATAGTATTAGGTCAAACTTTAATTAGCGATGGTAATGGTACTATTGGTAAGGTTACATCAATAGATACTGCTAATAATGAAGTTAGTGTAATTACTTTAACTATTAGTGAATACTCTGATGGTATTTATAAAACAACTGATACAATTAATGCTACTATTGATAGCACAACAACATTAAATGTTACTCATATATCAGGATTAGTTCTTGATAATATTGTTTTAAATGAAACTATTATTTATGATATTGTGGGAACTATTGCTAAAGTAACCACAATAGATAATGTAAATAATGAAATTACTGTTGTTACAATTTCAAGTACAGGAATGAAATCTGATGGTACTTATAGTACAATAAGAACATTAAGTACAACAGTTGGAAATACGACAGTACTTGATATTAATGATACATCTATTTCAAGTATTAATAATGTTGTTATAAATGAAACAATTATTTATGATACTGACGGAACTGTTGGTATTGTAACTGCAGTAGATACTGTAAATAGTGAGGTTACAGTAACTACTATAACTAAAGCTGGCGGCAATGGTAGTGGATCTTTATCTGCAGTTTTACGTTCATCTCAAAATGTAGGTGGAGTTAAAGCAGGAGATTCATTTGCAGAAGGTACAGATTTTGAAGAATTGTTCAGAGCAATTCTAGATCCAGTACTTTACCCAACTTTAACAAATCCAAGTGCATCATTAACTGCAACTGGTTCTAAAATTATTGAAGATGGTGGAAGTTTAAATACTACATTTACTTGTACATTCAATAGAGGAGCTATTAATCCTGCCTATGGAACTTCAGGATACCGTGCAGGCGCTGTAACTGATTACTCACTAAATGGCGGAACTGCCCAATCTGGTAATACATGGAATGCAACTATCGATCAAACAACAGCTTCAACTTATTCAGCAGTTGTTAATTATAGTGCAGGTGAACAACCTAAAGATAGTGCAGGACGTAATTATAGTACACCACTTGCCGCAGGTTCTGTAACAACAAATCAAATTAAATATGAGTTTGTAAATGGTATGTGGGCTAATACATCAGATATTACTACTATTGCGAAACTTGCTTTAGTTAGTAAGAGTACAGGTACTTATACATTTGTATTCCCTGCTCAATCTGTATCTTACCCAGAATGTTTTGACATACCTGCAGACTGAACTGTTACTTCAATTAAAGCATTAAATGAATTATCTGGAACTTATGATGATGTTTCCGCAGAATTTACTGAGAGTACTTATACTCATAATAATGCTGCTGGAGATGTAGTTAATTATAAGAGATATACAGATAATCGTGGTTATAGTGCTGGTTCAAGAAAAGTAAAAATTACTTGGAGTTAAAAAGGAGGAAATAAAATATGGCTAGACAAAAGGGAACTTTTAACTTAGGGTCTAATATTGAAAACTTAGCAGCTGCACCATTAGATGCAAGAATGTTAGTCAAAACAAAAGCAGACCTTACTGACGCTAATTCATTTCCTTACTTTTATCAAGGAATGATAGTAGCAGTACAAAGTGAAAATAAAGTTTATTTATTAATAGATACCGACCCAACACTTTTAACAAGTTGGAAAGAAATCGGTGCAACAACTGATACTCAAAGTGTTATTGAAGGATATTTTAATCCTTTAGATGAGTTATTTTATGAAGAATCAACTTATACAACACCAATTACAGGAGTATCAGAAACAATTTATATTTCATTAGATACTAATGAAAGTTATAGATATAATGGAACTATATTTGTTGGCTTAGATGTTTCACCTATTGATGATTTACAAAAACCCGTTATGCCTGAAGCTGTTGCTGGGTTAGTTGGAAAAGTTTATCAATATATTGGAGATACAACAACAAATTATGTAAAAGGTTATTTTTATGAGTGTATAGAAGATGAAACAAACCCAGGTACTTATGAATGAGAAGAAATTCAAGTTCAACCAGAAGAATTACCTATTATTCAAGTAGATATTATGCCAAGTCCAGATGGAGAATGAGATGGTAGAATAATTCAATATGTAGGTTCTGATACTCAAGATTATACAAAAGGTTTCTTCTATGAATGTACTTTTGATGGTACTAATTATGAATGAGTACTTAAAGATGTACAAAATGTAGATTTACCTGTCATTCAAGTATGGACAATACCAAGTCCTAGTGTAGATTGGGATCAAAGAGTTGTTCAATACGTTGGAGATACTGATGCAAATCATCATAAGGGTTATTTCTATGAATGCGTTGAAACTGGGGTAGCCGGTACTTACGAATGGATTAATATTAATGTTCAAGCGGGAAGCGGCGGTGGCGGTGGAAGTGACCCAGAGCTAACTAAAGCAATAACAGCCGCAATTGATGTAGGTGGTATTTCAAAAGGAACTAATTATCCTATTGGAACTGAAATAGAACGTGTACTACAAGATTTATTAGAACCTACATTATATCCTACCTATATAAGTCCAAGTGCTTCAATTACATATTCAGCTAGTAATTACTATGCTGTTGGTAGTACAATTCCAGCAAAAACTGCAACGGTTACTTTTAACCCTGGAGCAATTAATCTTAATGGAACTAAACAAAATAATAGAGCTGGTGCAGCGACAAGTTATGATTTAGAAACCTATGGTGCAGATACTGATTATACTAATACAGGTGCAGCATCTGGTACATTTAGTATTCCAGCTTTGACTAAGTCAACAAAAGGTACTTTACAAATTGTTGCTACTGTTGATTATGCTCAGGGTCCTCAACCTAAAGATTCAAAAGGAAATGATTACGATTCTCCTTTACCAGCAGATCAAGTTACTGCAACTAAGACAATGAATTTTATTTTAAATTTCTATTATGGTTCTTCAAGTAATGGAACAATATCTAGTTTAAGCGGTTTAACTTCAGACACAACGCCAAAAGGTAATAAAACTTATAAATATACAACAAATAATCAATATATGATTTTCGCTTATGATAGTGATTATGGTAGTTTAAAAAATATTTTAGATTCAAATGGATTTGAAACTATTTCAGGATGAAATCAATCCACATTAACAGTGGGTGGCTTTACGTATAATGTTTATATTTCAAAAACTCCAACAACAGATACTAATGCTCCATTCACATTTAAATTTTAAGGAGGTATAAAAAATGGCAATTAATGTATCACAATCTTTCCATAGAACATCAGCTAATGCAGTTGATGATACTTTAACATTGACAAAAGCGGAAATGCTTGCTGTAAATGATAATTTAATGCCTAAATATTATTTTACAATTTGTCAAGATGATGGAAAGTTATATTTATATAATAAAAATGCTACTCCTAGTGCAACAACAGGTAAGTTTACAGAGTTTTCTGGCGGAGGAAGTAGCTCAGCTGGAACTTATGCTACCTCCGCAACTTTAACTACAATTATAACAGGAACTTCTACTATTGCTATTAGTTCTGTAACAGGAGCTTCGATAGGAGATATTGTAGTTGGAGAAACATTAATTTATGATAATGCAGGAACTTTAGGTTGTGTAACCTTAGTTTCTGGAAATAATTTAACAGTAACTACTGTAACTGCCGCACCGGGAGATCGTAGAGGTGTTCGTTTAGGTGCTGTAAATGCTAAAACAGATTTACCTGCTACAGCAAGTGCTGCAATTAGTTTAGGATGGCAATCACCTGTCGATGGTGACTATGCTTATGTTCGTGTTGATGCAACGCATGATAATAAATTAACTGAGTGGGTTATTACCGCAACAGATAATAGTGGAAATTTAACTTGGGGTTATTCTCATACATTAAATTCTGGAGATTATGTAGTAGATATTTTAAATCCAGATGGAACTGTTATTACAAAAGCTTCAGATGGAACTGTTAAGCTTCCAGATTTTGGTACTATTAAAGGTATTAAAGATGCAAGCGGAACAAGTTTAGTACCTTCCGCTCAAGGTATTGTTACTTTACCAGCAGATAAAGATACTACTTATTCTTTTGCAGATACTCCTGAAGGTTTTAGAGCAACTAATACCGTAACAGGCAATGTATACTTTCATGTAGATAAAGGAGTAAATCTTGATAATAATGTAGAGCATTTAACATCAAGAAGTAAAGCATGGTTTGTAGATGGAGATAATGGAGATGATGTTAACGGAGATGGAACATTAGATCATCCATTTAAGAATATTCAAAGAGTTGTAGAAGAATTACCTATTAGACCTTTAGATAATGTCCCATATCCAGCTTATAGATATTGAGATTCAATTTATATTAATTGTGGAGCTACAGAACCTTATTCTCCAGTATATTTTGATGGGGTTGTTCAACCAGTAACTATTTATTCTTATGACCCTGCAAAATCATATATTACTGAAACAGGTAGTAATTATATTGTAAATAACAGTTTTACATCAACTTTAAAAATAACGAGTAATACTTATAAAAACCCTACTAATGAATCTTATATATATCCAAACTGTTGATATCAACGTCAATCAATTGTTTATTTAAAAATCAAAAATGTTATTTTAACTCAAAATTCAATAACAACAGCAATGTATATTGGTTGCGGTTCTACTTTTGAGCATGGTGATGGTAATGCTGCAAATTATGATAAAATAGCATTTAATTTTACTATTAATGCAACCAAGGTTGGACCTCAGACTTTCTATAAAACAAATCCTTCGACAGGTAGAAGTGAATTATTTACAACTCCTACTAATATTGGTTGTGAGGGTTTAGGTGTTCATTGTAATTCAACAGCATATTTTAGAGGTTATGCATCTAATGGTTCAAGAGTAACTATCAATGCGTCCAATTGGGCAGTTGCTTGTTCTGCGGAATCTCGTATAGGTTTTGAACCTGCAATAACAATTGCAGGGGGTTCTAATACTGCAGGTAATTATGGTGGTATGTATGCATCTCAATGTTCAACAATTTATATTAATAATAGTGGAACAAGTAATTCATCTACGATAACAACTAATACTATTACTAGTAATGGTAAATCACAAGCTTTAAGTGCAAGCGATGGCGCGTATATTCGTTCTTCAAATGGATATGTAAAAGCAACTATTCAACAAACTAGAACAGACTGTGCGGCAGCTTGTATTCAAGCCACTGGTGCTGGAGCTATTTGTATTGCACACACTGCTAGTGGATATTTAAATATTATAAGTAAAACTAATGCTCAAAGATGTATTAGTGCAAATAACTATGGAGTAATTACTTTAGGGTTCCCAACTAGCGGTACTGCTAACGTTACATATGTAACAGGTGGTACTCAACAATGTATTACCGCCGCAGAAGGTGGTAGAGTACACTGTTGGGGAGGTTCTGGATCGACTTTACCAGTACTTACAGGTAAAACTGGATATGCAGCATATAGTGGTGGACAACTTACATATGCTAATATAGGTAAATTTAATGGAACGACTCAAAGAACAGCTTCATCAGGTGGACGTATATATACAGGTAACCAATCAAGTATTGGTAACTACTAGTTAGGAGAAAATTCTATATGATAGAAAGTGCAACTGAATTAAGTAAATTATATATTGAGATTGGTGCTTGTGGTTTATTATGTGTGATAGCTTGTATATTCTTTATCTTAATGGCAAAAAATTTAATTAAATCTAATAAAGATAATCAAGATTTAATTAAACAATTGCTTACAACAGAACAAGAGAAAAATGCAAAGCTAATAAAAGAAATTGTTACACAAGTAACAACTCATACCCCTTCAGAGTTAGAAGTAAAAACTGCAAATAAATTATCTGAAACAATTGACAACCAATTATATGAATTTATGCATAAAGTTAATGCTAGTAGAGTAGCATTAATTCAATATCACAATGGAACAAGGGGATTTAGTAAACATTCTTTTATGAAAATGAGTGTTACAAATGAAGCTCATCAATCTAATGTTAAGCCTTTAACCCCTGTATTTCATGATCAAATGAAATCATTATTTAATAAAGGTTTAACTGAATTAGATTTAACAGGTGAGTATTCAGTTGAAAATATAGAAGATATAAAAAATATTGATGAATCAATGTATTGGTTCATGAATGAAAGAAATGATGCTCAAGCATTTCACTTATCAATAAGAAATAGGGAAGGAAGTCCAATAGGTTACTTATTAGTTCTTTATAGCAATAATAATGAAGCTAGAAGTACAGCTGCGGAAATCATTCCTAAAATGAAAGAGTTAAGAAAATTAATTGAATTTTTACTTGATGAAAATATTGAGCAATAATAGAAAAAATGCGGACTCTGGTTAATAGCAATATTAATCGAGGATTTCCGCATAAATGAAAAGGAGGAAATGATATATGGATATAGTCACATATGCATTATGTAGAAAGCTATGCGCAAGTATAGCTGGTGGTATTAAATCGATGAGAGTTGAGGGACTTACATTGTATATCGAAACATCTGACGGCCAAACCCTCGAAATTCATTTCCCAACACCTGAAGATGGAGTATCGATTACAGATGTAACAATAAATGAAAATCATCATTTAATTTGTACAATGTCAAATAATACCACTATCGACGCAGGTGAAATTCCTTATTACGTTCCTCAAAAGGGTGTAGATTATTACACTCAAGAAGATAAAGAAGAACTTGTTCAAGAAATAACAGAAGAAGTAAATGACTATTTTGCTTTAGAAATAATATAACAAAGGAGGGTTAAAGATGGCAACTAAACCAAGTATGAAATTTATAACAACAACTTCTGATAAACTAAATACAATTGCTATAAATCCTGGACAATTAATATTTGTTTCAGATACTAGAGTAATTTATTTAGATACAGATGTAAGAACTAGTTATCAAGCAGTTATCAATGTATACGATGATGCTACTAGAAGAGCTATTCAAAATCCTATCGAAGGTTATTATTATACAAGACAAGAAAATGTCTTATGGAGTTATTTTGGCTCTTGAGTACAAATAACTGGACAAGATTCTAATTTAATTTTTGCAGATGAGGAATTGCCTTATGTAGGTGAGGATAAGAAAGTTTATGTTCACAATGACACCATGTATCGTTGAGATAATGTAAATGCTGAATATTATTCAGTATCAGGTGGAAATAGTTGAGAAGACTATACTGCATAAAGAAAGGAAGATAAAAATTTATGATTAAATTTATTAAAATTACTGCCGCAGAATATGCGCAAATTAAAGCTGCAGGTACTGTTAATGCAGATAACTTTTATCTATTAACAGATACTAATGAATTTTATTTAGGAGAAAGACATTTAACAGACCAAGATTTATCTAATTATTTAACTGCTGTTGAAGCAAAAGATAATTCAATCGTTGTTAATGATAACAAAAAAATTGGGGTTAAAATTTCTTCTAAAGCAAATAATAACTTAACATTAGAAACAGCTTCAGGAGAAGAAGGTTTATATGTTAATGTTCCTGCAGGAACAGATTATACTGTAACTTTAGAAACTACTACAGGTGGATCTGGAGATGCATACTCTAAGAGATATACAATTAAACAAGGTCCTACTGGTGGACAATCTACAATAGGAAATATTGATATTCCTAAAGATATGGTAGTTGAAGAAGGTACTGTAGTTGATATTACATATAATAGTACAGATGGTAAATTATATGATGGACTTACAGATGTTACTGAATTAATTAAAGGACAAGGTGGAACAGCTACTGCCGCAGATGCAGGTAAATATATTAGATTAACTATAGCTAATGCTACAAGTGATAAATTATATATTTCAGCTAAAGATTTAGTTGATGTTTATACTGCTCAACAAAATGCTACTCAAATTCAATTAGCTATTGACAGTAGTAATGTTATTAGTGCTACTGTAGTTGCTGGTTCAATTGGAACTACAGAATTAGATTCAACAGTAAACGCTAGTTTAAGTGCTGCTGATAGCGCATTACAAGCATCAGATATTACTGAAGGTTCTACGAATGGAACTATTGCTGTTGATGGCACTGATGTAGCAGTTCATGGTTTAGGAACAGCTGCTTATGCGGCAACTACTGATTTTGATGCTGCAGGAAGTGCGGCTGCTGTATTAGGTTCATCTAGCGATGATAAAACTAAAAATACAGTTCACGGAGCTAAAGCTTACGCTGCTAGCTTACTTGAATGGGAAGTTTACGACGGAACTTCTGTTTAGAATAAAAAGCGTTAGACCTCGATAAAAGAGTTTTAAGTCGAGGTCTTCCGCGTTAATTTTATAGGAGGGAATAATGGCTACACAAGGAAATAAAGTTAGTTTTCATAGATTAACAGCTGCACAATTAGATAGTTTTCCTATTGATGTAGGACAAATTATTTTTGTACCAGAAACAAATTCATTATATATTGATGCTCCAAGTCCATTAAATAGAGTAAAAATTGAAGGTAGTAATATAACTTATGATTTTACACAGGATTCAGAAGATGGGCGTATAATAATTGCTACAGCTTCAAATAAAGATTTTGCTACTATTATAGATATACCTGAAAATACTAAAAATGATTATTCTAGTAGTTTTTATCCAGTAACTTCTTTTTCAAATAATATAGAAAGAGTTTTTATTGACCAAGATTGAGGGAAAACTTGTATTTTAAATGGTAATTGTATATGAAAAGAAGGAGAGCATATTTATTATTCTGATAGTTCTTATCAATATGAATTTAATAAAGCTACAAATACATTAGTAAATAAAACTTGGAATGGTTATACAAGCATAAGAGGATACTCTATATGAACTGATGGGGATAATATTTATTATTCATCTAGTGCTCAACAAAAGATTTTAAATAAATCTACTGATACTTGGGAAAATAAAACATGAAATGGATTAACTAAATTTTATGGACAAGCTATATGAACTGATGGGGATAATATTTATTATTCAAATAGTGCTCAACAATATGTATTAGATAAAACAACAAGTACATGAGAAAGTAAGACATGAAATGGATTTACTGATATAATAGGTGCTTATATTTGAACTGATGGTACTAATATTTATTATTCATACGATGGCATTGATAAAGTATTAGATAAAACTACATCTACATGAAATAATAAAAATTGAAATGGATTAGATATTGATCTTAATGGTGGACAGATATGAACACATAATAATAATATCTATTATTCTAATATAGGAAAAAATTACCAATTAAATAAAGAAACATCTACATGGATACCATTACCAGAATTAGATATATATTGTTTTCAAGGTTCTAATATGTGAACTGATGGAGTATATTTATATAATATGGCATTTCCATATATATATAAATTTAATGAAGACATTAAAGAATGGTCTAAATTTGATTTTACTTCTGCACCAGATATTATTTATAACTTCAATGGAGGAACATTAAATCCATATGGGCATGCTATTTGAAATTATAAAGATAAAATCTATTTCTTTAACGGTTCTACGGGAAGCACTGCTATATTAGATAAAACAACAAACACTTGAAAAAGAATTCCAATGGTTGGAAAATCTTTTTCTAATATATGGACTGATGGGCAATATTTATATCATAATAATAACCTAGAAAGTTCAGTTTTTAATGAAAAAACTTACACATGAGAAAATAAAATTTGGAATAATTTACCTTCTACAACTTTGGGATCAAGAGTTTGAACTGATGGAGAAAATATATATTATAGTAGCAGTTCGGATAAAAAAAATTATATTTTAGATAAAACAACATCTACATGAACAGAAAAGGTATGAAATTTTGATAATAGTATATCTAGTGGATCCAAATGTATAGAGGGAGCTTCAGTATGGACAGATGGCGAAAATATTTATGCGCAACCTTATTTAAATTCTTCTTCTTCTACTCATTTTATATTAGATAAAACTACAGAAACTTGAAATCTTAAAACCTGAAATGGAGTATCTAATTTAGATGCTAGTTGCATTTGAACAGATGGTATAAATATTTATTATTCTAAAAATGGAGAACATAAAGTTTTAGATAAAACAACAAGTACATGAAATACTGTAGATATGGGAAATTTAAATTTTAATGGTAAACAAGTTTGGTCTGATGGACAACATATTTATATTTCTACCTCTAATATACAAAAGAAAATGGTAATTCAATATATTTCAACAAATGGAATTATTAATCAAAAAGATACAATTAATGATTTTAATTTAAAAAATATAAATGATACTATAGGTAATATTAATAATGTATTATCTCAATTAGTAATTTCAGGAGGTAATTCATAATGGCTACAATAGAACAAAATTTAACTCAATTAGTACAAGA
>AUXO014077129.1_pt1 | contig 12589 bp, 10 predicted proteins | sample 768731 | NCBI WGS metagenome assembly AUXO01 (sample SAMN02715735, study PRJNA202380) | gut metagenome | biome: sheep rumen | host: Ovis aries | place: New Zealand: Palmerston North | reverse complement strand
CGTGAGAATAGCATTTTTGACTCCTTCGATTCCGTCTGCCGGCTTCAGCATGAAGATACGGCTCATATTTTCACTGCCGAATCCCTTTGGCGCAATGGTAATTTTTACCTGATCGCCCGGGACGATCTCCGTGTGGATCACTGCGGGAGTATTGTCCTTCGTATTTTCCCGGATCAGGGGATCCCGCACAACGGATTTTCGCAGGTATCCCTCTTCATATCCTCTGCGGACTCCCTCATTGACCGCTTCTGTAAAATCCCCTCCCGTCAGATGCACCTCCTGGCCGATCTCAATGAAAAACACAGCCATTCCTGTATCCTGACAGATGGGAATCATTTCCTCCCCCGCAATCTTCAGGTTGTCCTGTAACTGAAGAAGGATTTTTTTCCCAAGACCGGATTGTTCTGTATCAACAGCGTTTTTCATAGCCGCATCCATGTCTCTGGTCAGAAAATGGTTCGCCTCGATACACATTTCCCTTATATTTTCCGTGATCTCACTTACATGAAGTTCCCTCATATCCTATTTCTCCTGCTCAGGTTCCTGTTCCTCTTCACTCAGCGTTTCATCTTCCTTCACTTTCGTGATGCTGGCAACCGATACATTGTCCGTCAGATTGATCAGTTTCACGCCGGAAGTAATCCTTCCGAGAACAGAGATATCATCGACCTTCATGCGGATAATGATTCCTTCCGTGGTTATGATCATAATCTCATTATGATCTTCCACTGCCTTCACGCCGACAATATTTCCGGTCTTTTCCGTGATCTTATAGCATTTCACGCCTTTTCCGCCGCGGAACTGCGGAGTAAAGTCATCTATGAGCGTCCGTTTTCCGAGTCCCTTTTCGGAAACGATCAAAAGGCACCTGCCCTGTACATCCAGCTGCATGCCTACGACCTCATCTCCCTCGGAAAGATTGATGCCGATCACGCCCATGGAAACACGTCCGGTTCTTCTTACATCCGTTTCATGGAAGCGGATGCACTGGCCGAACTTCGTAACGAGCAGGATATCTTTATGATTATCTGTAAACTTCACTTCGATCAGCTCGTCATTTTTCCGGAGAATGATGGCCGTAAGACCTGTTTTCCGGACGTTCGCGTACTCTGCGAGCGAAGTCTTCTTGACGATTCCGTTCCTGGTAGCCATAAACAGGAACCAGTTTTCTGCCTCTTTATAGTCCTTGATCGGAATCACTGCTGTGATTTTTTCACCCGGCATCAGAGAAAGCAGATTGATGATGGCCGTTCCCCGTGAAGTCCGGCTGGCCTCCGGAATCTCATAAGCTTTCATCCGGTATACTTTTCCAAGATTCGTGAAGAAAAGCAGGAAATGATGGGAAGTCGTCATGAACAGCTCTTCGATATAATCCTCTCCGATGGTGTCCATTCCCTTGATTCCGCGGCCTCCGCGGTGCTGCGCGCGGAAATTATCCGCACTCATCCGCTTGATATATCCCAGTCTGGTCATGGCGATGACCGTACTGGTCACAGGGATCATATCCTCCATGGAAATATCATACTCATCAAAGCCGATGGAAGTACGTCTTTCGTCGCCGAACTTCTCGGCAATCACGGAGATTTCCTCTTTAATGACGCCAAGCAGTTTCTTCTCATCCGCAAGGATCTCTTTTAATTCAGCGATCCTCGCCATCAGCTCCTTATATTCTCCTTCCAGCTTCTCTCTTTCCAGACCTGTCAGAGCACGAAGACGCATATCAACAATGGCCTGTGACTGCGCGTCCGAAAGAGCGAACCGCTCCATGAGCTTTTCTTTTGCCTCCTGTGTCGTCCGGCTTCCGCGGATGATGGAAATGACTTCATCAATATGATCCAGCGCAATCAGTAATCCCTGTAAAATATGGGCGCGCTCTTCCGCTTTATTCAGCTCATACCTTGTACGCCTTCTGACAACATCCTCCTGATGAAGCAGATAATACTTGAGCATATCAGCCAGATTCAGGACTTTCGGCTCATTATTCACCAGGGCGAGCATGATGACTCCGAATGTATCCTGCAGCTGCGTATGCTTGAAAAGCTGATTCAGTATGACATTCGGATTGACATCTTTTCTCAGCTCGATGCAGATCCGCATGCCCTGACGGTCCGACTCATCTCTCAGGTCCGTGATGCCATCTACTCTTTTTTCCTTCACCAGATCCGCAATCTTTTCAATCAGGCGGGCTTTGTTCACCATGTAAGGAAGTTCGCTGACAACGATCCGGTTCTTCCCGTTTTGCATCGGCTCAATGTCCGTGACTGCGCGTACCCGGATCTTTCCCCGTCCGGTCCGGTAGGCTTCTTCGATTCCGTTCCTTCCGAGAATCATGCCTCCGGTAGGAAAATCCGGACCTTTCACAATATCCATGACCTCTTCGATGGATGTATCTCTGTCCTCATCAATACGGTTATCAATGATCTTAACGACCGCTCCGATTACCTCCCGGAGGTTGTGCGGCGGAATATTTGTCGCCATTCCGACGGCAATTCCGGTCGTTCCGTTCACCAGAAGATTGGGATATCTGGATGGAAGTACGGTCGGCTCTTTTTCCGTCTCATCAAAGTTCGGCATGAAATCAACTGTGTCTTTGTTGATATCCGCCAGCATTTCCATGGAAATCCTGCTGAGTCTCGCCTCTGTATAACGCATGGCGGCTGCTCCGTCTCCATCCACAGAACCAAAGTTTCCGTGACCATCCACCAATGGATAACGCGTAGACCAATCCTGTGCCATATTGACCAGAGCCCCATAAATCGAACTGTCTCCGTGGGGATGATACTTACCCATGGTATCACCAACGATACGGGCACATTTTCGGTGTGGTTTATCCGGACCATTATTCAATTCGATCATGGAATAAAGGACCCGGCGCTGAACCGGCTTTAATCCGTCCCGAACATCCGGAAGCGCTCTGGAAGCAATGACACTCATAGCATAATCAATGTACGAGCTTTCCATTGTCTTCTTCAGATCGACCTCATTGATCTGGTCAAAAATCTTATCATCCATCTGTCGTTTTCCTTTCCAAGTGCTTTATTGCATCCCGCTCCGGCAGGACATTCCGCGGAGCGTATATCAGATGTCCAGCATCTTCACATACTTTGCGTTTGCCTCGATAAATTCCCTTCTGGGTTCTACTTTATCTCCCATCAGAGTCGTAAAAGTCAGATCGATCTCGGCGGACTGATCCTCATCGATCGTCACACGGCGGAGCACACGCCGCTCCGGATCCATTGTCGTCTCCCAAAGCTGTTCCGCATCCATCTCACCCAGTCCTTTATAACGCTGGATCTTATTGGACGAATCACGTCCGACCTCGGCAAGAATCTGATTCAGCTGTTCATCACTGTACGCGTACCATACCTTTTTATTCTTTTCCAGCTTATACAAAGGCGGCTGCGCCAGATAAACATATCCCTGTCTGATCAGTTCCGGCATGAACCGGTAAATAAATGTCAGCATCAGCGTACTGATATGCGCTCCGTCCACATCAGCATCCGTCATGATGATAATCTTGTGATAACGGAGTTTACTGATATCAAAATCCTCATGAATGCCCGTTCCGAATGCCGTGATCATGGCTTTGATCTCCGCATTGCTGTAGATACGGTCCAGACGTGCCTTTTCCACATTCAGGATCTTTCCGCGAAGCGGCAGGATCGCCTGCGTTGCCCGGCTTCTTGCTGTCTTGGCGGAACCGCCGGCCGAATCGCCCTCGACGATAAAAATCTCACAGTTCTTCGGATCCTTATCGGAACAGTCTGCCAGTTTTCCGGGAAGAGACATTCCTTCCAGAGCGGTTTTTCTTCTGGTCAGCTCTCTGGCTTTTCTCGCTGCCTCTCTCGCGCGTTGGGCCAGAAGAGATTTCTCACAGATCGTCTTCGCGACAGCCGGATTCTGCTCCAGATACCAGGTGAGCTGTTCACTTACCACACTGTCCACGGCGCCTCTCGCCTCACTGTTTCCCAGCTTCTGCTTCGTCTGCCCCTCAAACTGGGGTTCCGATATCTTTACACTTATGATTGCGGTCAGTCCCTCACGGATATCCTCTCCGGAAAGAGCTGCCTCGGTATCTTTCAGCAGTTTATTCGTTCTGGCATAGGTATTGAACGTCTTGGTCAGGGCATTTCTGAACCCTGCCATATGGGTACCGCCTTCCGGCGTTGTGATATTATTTACAAAACTGAAGGTAGACTCATTGTAGGAATCGTTGTGCTGCATGGCGACCTCTACATAGACGCCGTCCTTCTCTCCTTCACAGTAAATCACATCACTGTAGAGGGATTCCTTGCTCTTATTCAGATACTGAACAAATTCCTTAATGCCTCCCTCATAATGAAAGACATTTTTTCTTTCGGGGTCTGTTCTTCTGTCCACCAGTGTGATCTTCAGATTTTTGGTCAGAAAAGCCATCTCGCGAAGACGCTGTTTTAACACATCATAATCATAGACAGTCTCCTCAAAGATACTTCCGTCCGGTGAAAAAGTTACGATGGTCCCTGTCTGTTCCGGATCACAGTCACCCACGATCTTCAGATCATACATGGTATGTCCTTTTTCATAACGCTGCTGGTAAACATGGCCGTCTCTGTAAACCTGTACCTCCAGCCAGTTTGAAAGAGCATTGACGACCGAAGCGCCCACACCGTGCAGACCTCCGGATACCTTATAACCTCCTCCGCCGAACTTTCCGCCCGCATGCAGTACAGTAAATACGACCTCCACAGCTGGTTTTTTTGCCTTATGATTGATATCCACCGGGATTCCCCGTCCGTTATCTTTTACTGTGATCGTCTCATCCGCATTGATCGACACTTCAATCTCAGAACAGTAACCGGCCAGCGCCTCATCCACGGCATTATCAACGATCTCATATACCAGGTGATGCAGTCCTCTGGAAGATGTGCTTCCGATATACATACCCGGTCTCTTGCGGACTGCTTCCAGCCCTTCAAGGATCTGAATCTGATCTCCGCCGTATTCTGTACTCATTTCTGTAGTCATCTATTTCCTCCTAAATTTCTTATTCTTCAAAGCTTTTCGTCTCGCTCACATGTCCGTCCTTCACATAAAAGACCCGGTTGATGTGAAAACGGTTTTTCACGAATTCATCCAGTCCCGTACATGTGATCATTGTCTGTATACTATCCATGCTGTCCAGAAGAAACTTCTGTCTGCTGCTGTCAAGCTCAGACAGAACGTCATCCAGAAGCAGCACCGGCTTATCATGAATAATGTCCCTTACCAGCTCAATCTCCGCAAGCTTCAGGGATAAGGCAGATGTCCTCTGCTGTCCCTGCGACCCGTATTTTCTGATGTCTGTGCCGTTAACCAGAAAAGAAATATCATCTCTGTGCGGACCAACGGAAGTCATGCCGCTCTTTTTATCCTTCTGCAGCGCCTCCGTGACAGCCCTCATCAGATCACCGGTTTCACAGGAAGGTTCATAACAAAGCAGCATATTCTCTTTTTCCCCGGATATCTTTGCGTGAATCCCGGCCACGATTTCATTCAGCTCACGGACGAAGCGCATTCTTCTGTCAATGATCTTCGCCGCATAATGGACCAGCTGTTCATCCCATACCGGAAGTGTCTCCGACAGATCCGGCCTGAAATACAGATCCTTCAGCAGCTGATTTCTCTGACGAAGGATCTTATTGTATTTCGTCAGATCATCCAGGTAGATCCGGTCCAGCTGACAAAGCTCCATATCCAGAAAACGCCTGCGCTTCGAAGGACCGTCCTTGATGATATTGAGATCCTCCGGAGAAAAAAATACAATATTGATCAGACCGAAAAGATCTCCCGCGCGCCGGATGGGCACACGGTCCACGGCAATCCCTTTGGATCCCGCTTTTTTCAGATGAAGATCGATCTGATGCTCCGTCCCGTTCTTCAGAATCACGGTCCTTATATGCGCTTCCTCTTCTCCGAACCGGATCATCTCCCGGTCTTTGCTCCCCTTGTGGGATTTGGTAGTCGCGCTCAGGTACAGGGATTCCAGCACATTTGTTTTGCCCTGCGCATTATCGCCGTACAAAATATTTGTCCCGGCATCAAAAGATATGTTCAAATCATTATAATTACGAAAATTCTTTAGTTCCAGTGATTTTATGATCATTTTGCAATCTGAAAACTTTCTCCCTGAAAGGTAAACACATCACCTTCCGTCAATTTTCTTCCGCGGCGGGTATCCACCTCGCCATTCACTTCCACAAGACCATCCTGAATGACCATCTTCGCGTCTACCCCGCTTCCGACACAGCCGGCCAGCTTCATCGCCTGCCCGAGTTTTATAAAATCATCTTTGATATAAATTGTCTCCATACGCGTCCGCTCCTTACCGATTCACCGATGCCGGATTGAAGTTCACGGGAAGAATCAGGTAGATATAAGTCTCATCCTCATCCTTGATAAAACAGGGAGCCTTCGGATTGACCATATACAGAACGACTTCCTCATCGTCAATCACACGCAGAGCATCCATGAAGAACTTCGGGTTAAATCCAATGAGGATATCCTTTCCCTCTTTCTCGATTGCCAGATCCTCATCCATCGAACCGACTGCGGACTGGATCATAAGTTTCATCCCCGTATCTCCGATATCCATGATGATCGGCTTCTTGTCTCCCTCGCGAACGAGCAGCGTCGCACGGTCTATACACTCCAGGAACTCTCTTTTGTTGATTCTGACCCTGGTCTCATAGTCCGAAGAAAGCATCTGATCAATGCTGAAATATTTTCCTTCGATCAGTCTGGATACTACCTTCGTCTGATCGAACTCAAACAGCATCAGATTATCCGTGAAAAAGATGTTCACAGGATCTTCTGCTTCCCCGGTCAGGATCTTGCTGATTTCCTGCAGTGTCTTTCCGGGAACGATCAGTTTTCTCGGTTCGTAATTCTCCTTCAGCTCGATGTTGCGGATGGAAATCCGGTGTCCGTCCAGAGATACGACCCGAAGGGTATTCTCATTAATATCAAAAAGTTCACCTGTCATGAGCTTGTTATTCTCATTATCCGCAATGGAAAAAATCGTCTGGCGGATGACATCCTTCAGTGTAAACTGGGAAATCGTAATATGATCATTCTTTTCAATATAGGGAAGACCGGAAAAATCATCTCCTGCTCTTCCCGCGATATTGAATTTCGCTCTCTCACACGTGATGAGGGTATTCATATTCTGATCCGTTTCGATCGTAACGTCATTTTCCGGAAGCTTTCTTGCAATCTCAGAAAAGAACCTGGCGTCCAGAGCAATCATTCCCCTCTTGACAATCTCACCTTCAACAATCGTCTCGATTCCAAGCTCCATATCATTTGCGGTAAACTTTATCTCATTCGCGGAGGCATCGATCAGAATACATTTTAAAATATCCATGGTCGTATTCGTGGGTACAGCTTTCAGAACTGTATTAACACCTTTTAACAGATTAGCCTTTGAACAGATGATTTTCATAATGTGAATAAACTCCTTTCAGGTACAAGTCTGAGAAATCGATATAATAAATAAAATGTTTTTCTAAGTATTCTTATTAGGCGCTGTGCAAATGTTTATAACTGCCGGAAAGTCCCGAAAATAAATGCTTTCAGACATGGGATAAGCTGCAGGATGAATGTGGAAGCATTCAAGATAAGAGTTGGAAAAAGTTTTCCGGAAGGTGGATAATGAAGTTCAGGTGTGATGCCGGATACGGCAGCTCAAGATTTTCTGAAAGCAGTTTTTCACATCATCCACAATTTCATGAGAATATAAACATCTGAATCAACAGGATATCGGTTACTTATCAACGCAATTATCTTCCATGAACAACTTATAAACTTTTCGGAGTTGATAACATCGCTATCAGCTCATATTACCTGCCTATTATATAAGGAAGAAACTAGTTCGGATTGATCTTCTTCCGGATCGTTTCAACTGTCTGAGAAAATGTTTTATCGGAACTTATTTCGTCATTCACCTTCTTGATTCCATGCACAACGGTGGAGTGGTCTCTGCCTCCCAGAAGCTGTCCGATGGAATTCAGCGGCAGATCTGTCATATTCTTGCACAGATACATGGCAATCTGTCTCGGTTTGGCAATATCACTGCTTCTGGACTTCGACATGATCTGGTCCACAGAGATACCGAAATGCTCCGAGATCACTTCCACGATCAGCTGCGGAGTGATCTCACGCGGCTTATCCGGGGAAATGATATTCTGCAGCTCCTTGACAGCGACCTGCATGGTGATCTCCCGCTTTTCCAGGTTGGAAAAAGCAATGAGCTTATTCAGGGCCCCCTCCAGTTCCCGGATATTGGACTTGATGTTGATGGCAATATAGTTCAGAATCTCATCGTCCAGATCAAACCCTTCGATCTCTTCTTCTTTCTTGCGGAGAATAGCCATGCGGGTTTCGTAATCGGGCGATCCGATATCTGCCAGAAGTCCCCATTCGAACCGGGAGCGGATCCGTTCCTCCAGTGTCTCCATCTCCTTCGGCGGACGGTCACTGGAGATAATGATCTGTTTCTTGGCCACATGCAGTTCATTGAAGGTATGGAAAAACTCTTCCTGTGTGCTCTCTTTACCGATAATGAACTGAACATCATCGATGAGGAGCACATCAATACTTCTGTACTTCTCGCGGAACTTCGTCATGGCCGTGGTATTGCCGTTACGGATGGACTCGATCAGTTCATTCGTAAAAGTCTCGGAAGAAACATAAAGAACTCTGAGCTCCGGATGCACCTCCTGGATAAAGTGGGCAATCGAATGCATCAGGTGTGTCTTTCCAAGCCCCACGCCTCCGTAGATAAAAAGAGGATTATAATTTTCACCGGGCGCTTCGGCCACAGCGAGAGCCGCGGAGTGGGCAAACCGGTTATTATTTCCGACGACAAAGGTATCGAAGGTATAGTTCGGGTTCAAATTTGATTTCTCCGCTTCTTCTGTGGTGGCTGTTTTCCTGGGACGGTGCTTCACAATATTTTTGGTCTGGTCCGGTAAAATAAATTCGATCTCATAGTCCGTGCCGGTCACCTCCGCGATCGCAACCTTCAGCGGAAGGTAATACCGTTTGGTGATATAGGACAGTCCCATCTGTTCGTGTTCACTGGGCAGAAGGATATAGATCCGTCCGTTCTGGATCGAAAATATCCTGAGCGGTTTGAGCCAGGTGTTAAAAGAAACATCGGTGAGCTCATGCTCTTCTTTTACTTTCAGGAGTATCTCCTCCCATTTTTTTTCAACTTCTTCCATATATGATCTCCGTTCTTTTGTATATCAGAGCCGGTGGTATTATTTTAAAATAAGCGAAAGTCTCTTACTGTCTATAATACCTCAAATTTCCCTTATTTTCAATGATAAGTTAAATAATCGATACTGAGGATAAATACGTAAAAACGCGAATATGGGCCAAATAACGCTTATTTTTGGAAAATAATTAATTATGCTTGACTCTGTTATCTATTTTTGCTATTATCTGAAATGATGCAGTATAAGAAATGGAGGTGTATCTGAGATGAAAATGACTTATCAGCCGAAGAAAAGACAGAGATCCAAAGTGCATGGATTCAGAAAGAGAATGAGCACAGCAGGCGGAAGAAAAGTATTGGCTGCAAGAAGAGCAAAGGGAAGAAAGAAATTATCAGCTTAGGCCACATTTTTTAGTGGTCTTTCTTTTATGATGGAAAAGATATGATATTTTCAGAATCATTAAAGAAAAACAGGGATTTTCAGAAGGTTTACAGAAACGGGAAGTCCTATGCGAACAGACTGCTGGTCATGTATGTGATCCCGAATCCGTCCGGAAAAAACCGGCTTGGTATTTCCGTGAGCAAAAAAGTGGGGAACAGCGTGGTCAGACATCATGTTACGAGATTATTAAGAGAAAGCTACAGACTGCATGAAGAGATGTTCCATAGTGGTTGGGATATTGTAGTCGTCGCAAGAGCGGGTGCCAAAAATGCATCATATCATGAAATCAATTCTGCACTGCTGCACTTGGGAAATCTTCACAAAATAGTAGAATCGAAAAAAGACGGAACCTCAAGAGAGAGAGATGATTAAACAGGTATGAAAAAAGTACTCATATTTTTAATCAGGTTTTACCAGAAAGCGATATCTCCTGCCAAGATGACAAAATGCCCTTATTTTCCGTCGTGCTCCTGCTATGGACTGGAAGCCGTGCAAAAGTACGGGGCTTTCAAGGGAGGAGCGCTTGCGGCATGGAGAGTATTGCGCTGCAATCCTTTCTCAAAAGGCGGTTATGATCCGGTTCCGTGATAATAGGAGGATTATCAGAGAATGGAATTTTTATTCGTGCTGACACAGAGCAACAGCGGGATGTTCCGGGTGCTGGGTCCGATCGCAAAAGCGCTTGGCTATTTGATGAATGGGATCTATGTTCTTCTGAATAATGCGTTTAACATTCAGAATATTGCGTTGACAATCATCATCTTTACGATCGTTGTATATCTGTGTCTGCTTCCGCTTACCTATCAGCAGCAGAAGTTCTCAAAGATGTCACAGATCATGAATCCGGAGATTCAGGCTGTTCAGAAGAAGTATAAAAACAGAAGAGACTCCGTATCTGTGCAGGCGATGAATGAAGAGACGCAGGCAATTTACAGAAAATACGGCGTAAACCCGTCCGGAAGCTGTATTTTCATGGTGATCCAGCTGCTGATTCTGTTCCCCCTGTATCGTGTTATCTATAATGTTCCGGCATATGTAACCAGCGTAAAGGAGACCTTTACCGATGTGGTGAATAACATCATGGCTACGACCGGATATGAAAGTACGATGCAGAACTTCCTTACGACTGTTGCGGATAAGAACTCTGTATTCCGCGGTATCGCACTCAATTTTGACGGGGATGCAACGGCCACTGCGGATTCCATCATCGACGTGCTTTACAAATGTACGTCCGATAACTGGGCGCTTCTCGGAAAGACGTTCAGCGGATTTTCCGATGTGATCTCATCCACACAGTCTGCAGTTGAGCACTTCAATAACTTCCTGGGAGCAAGTATCGTATACTCTCCGAAGGTATTGATCTCTACCAGCTTCCATGAAGGACACTTTTTCCTGATTCTGATCGGTATCCTGATTCCGATCATTTCTGCCGCTACTCAGTTTTTGAATATCAGACTGATGCCGCAGCAGGCTTCCGCCGGCGGACAGCAGGAAGCCATGGCTTCACAGATGAAGATGATGAACTATTTCATGCCGATTTATTCCTTCTTCATCGTATTCTTCCTTCCGATCGGTGTCGGTATCTACTGGATCGCCGGTGCTCTGATCCGTGTCGTACAGCAGATCGTGATCAACAAACGTCTGGACAAGATTGACCTTGCCAAACTTGTGAAGGAAAATGAAGCGAAGAATGCCGCAAAAGAGAAAGCGCGGATTGAGAAAAAAGGCGTTTCCGGACAGACCATTTCCAATGCTGCAAGAATCAATGCCCGTCAGATTGACAATCAGAAGAGAAAAACCATGGCGGACAAGGCAAATGCTGCTTCTAAAAAATCCTCCGGCTACAGCAATGACGGAAAGAAGTTTAAAGAAGGAAGCATGGCGGCGAAAGCGAATAAGGTAAGAGAATATAACGAGAGAAATACAAAATAGTTACGGAGGTAATTGTCATGGAATTTATCGAAGTAAGCGCAAAGACGGTAGATGATGCAATTACAGAGGCTCTTGTAAAACTTGGCGCGACAAGCGACCAGATCGAGTATGAAGTAATTGAAAAAGGAAGCAGCGGGTTTTTGGGTTTCAACAGTAAACCTGCTGTGATCAAAGTTCGTAAAAAATATTGCCTTGAAGATCATATCAGAGAATTCCTCGGAAAGATTTTTTCAGCGATGAAAATGAATGTGGAAATCGATGTAAAAGCCGGCGAGGAAGAGAATGTCTTTGATGTGGAGCTGAAAGGGGATGAGATGAAGTATCTGATCGGCAAGCGTGGTCAGACACTGGATTCCCTGCAGTATCTGACAAATCTTGTTGTGAATAAGCAGAATGATGAATACATTCGTGTGAAGCTTGATACAGAAGATTACAGAAACCGCAGAAAAGAAACACTCGAGAATCTGGCAAGAAACATTGCGTACAAGGTGAAGCGCACAAAAAGAAATGTTGAGCTGGAGCCGATGAATCCTTTTGAGAGAAGAATTATCCATTCAGCTCTTCAGAATGACTCTTTTGTAACAACACACAGCGAGGGTGAAGAACCTTTCCGGCACGTTGTTGTCACATTAAAGAGAGAACCAAAAAAATACAGAAGATAGGTGACGGCAGAGGACGGTACTTTGCCGTCACCTGTTTTTTAGGGGACACAGGAGTAATGATATGAAAACGGATACAATAGCAGCAATCGCCACGGCCATGTCAAATTCCGGAATCGGTATTGTAAGAATCAGCGGGGAGGAAGCCTTTCTGATCGCCGACCGTATTTTCCGTCCGAAAAAAGGAGAAAAAAAGGTCTCTGAAATGGAATCGCATACCGTTCATTACGGATATATCATGGATGGAGAGGAAACCATTGATGAAGTACTTCTCCTGGTGATGAGGGCTCCGAAGACGTATACCTGTGAAGACGT
>AUXO013601491.1_pt1 | contig 12589 bp, 9 predicted proteins | sample 768731 | NCBI WGS metagenome assembly AUXO01 (sample SAMN02715735, study PRJNA202380) | gut metagenome | biome: sheep rumen | host: Ovis aries | place: New Zealand: Palmerston North | reverse complement strand
GATGTGGATCCGACGGTACTGGAGCAATGGAGCCCGATCTATGACACGCAGGAACAGCTGAAAACAGGTAAGATCAAGACCCGGAAATACAAACATGCCTTGATTCTGAAGCGGGATGGGAGTGGGCGGATCATGGGCAGCGCAACTGATAATTATGAATTCTGCTGTGATCCTGGCTCCCAGGGTCTGACCGGAGGCTGTGTGCGCATCGAGCGGGCACCGATCCAAAGCGGCATCCATTTTGAAGTGAAGGGTGAGGAAGGAGCCTGCAGGAAGGAAGGGGAGGATGCATGGATCGTCCGGGCCGGATCTTCCCTGTATGCCGGCCCGCTGCCTGGCCAGGGTTATAACACCGGAAAGAGGGAGATAAATATCAGCCAGGATGGGAGCTTTGTGTTCCATCTGGAAAAACGGGGAAAGGACGGGACGCTTGCAGCGGATTCTCTGGATGCAGCGGTGTCCTATCGTGTGGACGGCAGCGCGCCGAAAGCGGATACTTCCGTGAATGGCATACGCCAGGAGGGCGGGATGATGTTCGGAAGGGCCGGGGCATCCGTACTCATCATGGCCGGAGAGGATGAAATCAGCGGGCTTGAGTCAGTCAGGTATCGTGTCCTGTCAGGGCCGGTAAGCCGGGAAAATGTTCATCAGGCAATGCGCGGCACATCATGGATGACATCTGTTTCCGAATGGAAGAATATCCCGCAGAATGTGAAGGTTGGCCTGAGCGATACGGGGATCTGCCAGGTGGAGGTTGAGACCAGGGATCTGGTCGGAAATACGCAGCTCTCCCAAAGCCCTGTTTTTGTGCTTGACTCTGATGCGCCCAGGATCACTGTTTCAGGAGTGGAGGAGGGAAGCGCCAATGCATCCAGCCTCCGGATCCGTGTGCAGTGTGAGGATCCGTGCTTCCTTACGGGGTCATTGAGCGCGGAGCTTTTGGCAGAGGATGGAGGGATCATACCAAACGCGCGGAAAACAGAGGAATCCGAGGATGGTGAAACACTCATATTTGATGATTTTCCGAGACAGAAGGAAGCGGATGCGGTATACCGCCTGATTGTTTCGGCATCAGACCGGGCAGGAAATACCGCGAAAAAGCAGGTTTCATTTTCCGTAAACCGGTTTGGCTCCTCTTATGCTCTTTCGGAAGCAACCCGCGGAAAGCTGAAGGATTATTATCATACCAGGCCTTTTGATGTCACTTTTCTTGAGACCAATCTGAGTCAGGTTCCCTCGGCAAGGGTATTGCTTCGCTGCGGGGAGCACCTGAAAGAGCTTCGCCAGGGGGCGGGCCTTGCAGTGAATCTGGACAGGAATGAAAAAGGGACAGCCAGGTATTCCTACACAGTCCCTGCCTCTTGCTTTGAAAAAGACGGGGTATATGAGGTGATGCTCCTGACAACGGATCAGGCAGGCAATTCTTCCGACAGCCTGGCCCAGCGGCTGCCTGTACGGTTCGCGATTGACAGGACGGAACCGGAATGCCTGGTGTCCGGGATTCAGGCGGAAGGGAGATATCAGGAAAAGGAAGTGACAGCTGTCATAGAAGTGCGGGACAACCTGGCGTTGGATGAGGCAGAGATCTACGTGGATGCCATGAGCCTTGGAAAATGGAAGGCTCCTCAGCTGGAGGAAGGAAATGGAATCATCAAGCTGAAGCTGCCGGAAAAGGATGCATGGCAGACAGTCCAGGTACATGTACGGGATAAGGCGGGAAATGAAACCTGGTCGGCGGAGATCCCTGTCTACATTTCATCTGAAGACCCGCAGGAGGCGGAGGATTACCGGAAAGTAAGGCTCAGTGCCCAGCAGATGGCCGATGTGCGGGTGGGAATGGCCAGGATATTGGATCAGGCAAGGGAATCAAAATGGTTTGCGGCATGGTATCCGATCTTAACTGGAAACATGCAGCAGCTAAAAACATCCTGGGCTCCGCCGGGCGGATCCTCCATCCGGACTGTGAGGGCAGAAGCTGCCAGGGCACAGCCTTCCACGCTGCAGGCACAGCAGGGAGAGAAGAATGACAGGAAAAGCGGGAATGTCAGGAAGGAGGGGAACAACAGGATAGGACGGATCCTTGCGGGGATTGCGGCTGCTGCCATCCTTGTCCTTGCCCTCGGGCTGTTTTTCCTGTATCGGTACAGGAGGAGGCAGGCACAGGCTCGACACAGGAAGGGCGGATGGATAGAATAAAGCGTGTGGCTTGAAACGGGGCAGCTTCAAAGGATGCGTGGGGAGCATGGATGCAGGAAGAGGACAAAACACAGCCGGAGGGAGAAGGACATGGGATTTTTCGTCCCTGCTCCTTGCCTTTCTGACGGGCGCATTGATGGCGGCCGCCTGGGGCATTCTGTCTTCTTCGCTCGGGCTGGAGAAGCTGTTTCCCTCACAGGCGCAGGAAGAAATGTTTTCCCGTTCTCTGCCGGTGCAGCTTGCCTTATATGGTGTTGTGAGCCCGGTTGGGGAAGAGATCCTGTTCAGGTGGCTGCTCTATGGCCTTCTGGGGCGCTTTTTGCCTTGCCGCGCTGCGGCTGTTGCCACGGCCGCATTGTTTGCGCTCTGGCACGGGAATGTGCTTCAGATGCTTTACGCCTTTCCTGCAGGCCTGCTTCTGCAGGCATTGCGCATCAGGAGCGGAGGGCTCCTGGAGCCGGTCAGCTGCCATGTCGGCGCAAACCTGACGGCGATCCTGGTGACAGCAATCGCCGGACGGATATCGATCTAACCTATTGTCATACCGTTTGTCATACCGTTTCCGCTTCCTGCGCATCACTCGCACGCGTCATTCACATGCAGCATTCATCAATTCATCAGATGTAGCGCTCGATCAGGACGCAGAGCTTTCCCTTCCGGGTCTGCCGGACGGTGCCCTGATACCGGAATTTCCCCTGGTGCCGGACGGAGACCTCGTCCCCTTCGTGCAGCTCACGGGAGGAGTTTTCGACTGTCCGTCCATTGATATAAACCTGCTTTCCGGCCATGAGCTCCTGCGAGCCGGAACGGGAGAGGTGGTATACCTGTGCGATCACCGCATCGATCCGGTTTGAACTGACTTGAATCTCCTGCGAAGCGAGGCGCGGCCTGACCTGATCAGGAAGCGAAGCGGTGATCGCGGCACGCACTGCAGTGTGCCTGACGCGGGTCAGGTTATCTGCAATGAAGCCTGCCATCTGGGATTCACACATCACATAGGCCGTCGGGGAATCCACCAGGATATCGCCGATCACCCTCCGCTCGATCCCCAGGTTCAGGATCGCTCCGAGGAAATCCCTGTGGGTCAGGGCATCCGCGAATTTGTCCATAAGCGGAGTGACACACAGGATCGTGATAGGAAATGGCTCCTCATATCCAAGCACCTCGGGATCTCCGAACCGGACCATGACGCGGGCAGCCCCTTCGAACCCTCCGAAGGGTTTCATTCCGCATGCGGGAGATCCCAGGGCGAGCACGTCGGCATACTCTGCCTCATTCAAAAAGCCGGTAAACAGGTAACGGGACTCCTGCCAGGACGTTTCCTCGAGCTCACGGATCCGGTTCTGAAACTGCTTCTGTTCATTTTCCATCGTTTCTGCCTCCTGGCATCAGATTTTTTTTACGAGCCATTTCCCGCAGGCCAGCAGGCGGGCCGGCCTGCGGACGATTTGCAGCATCGGTTCATTGTGCATCAAGTATAGCGCGGATCGGGGAAGCCGTGCACATTTTTTCTGTATCCATGCATTGACTCAGACAGTTGTTTCCGTATATGATTCACCTCGGAATCAAAAGCTTTTATGATCATCATGGGTGAGGATCGGATCAGATGAGACAGATTGCTGAACCGTTGCCGCGGTTTTTTGAAAACAGGCTTGTCCTCAGCCGCAGGAAAGGAGAACATACGCTATGTACTCAATTGAAGAAGTGCGCAGAGAAGATCCGCAGATCGCTGCTGCCATAGAGGCGGAGACAGCCAGGCAGAACAGCCACATTGAGCTCATTGCTTCCGAGAACTGGGTTTCTCATGCAGTGATGGCTGCGATGGGCAGCCCGTTGACGAATAAATATGCAGAGGGGCTTCCCGGACATCGCTACTATGGCGGCTGCAGTGTCGTGGACGAGGTGGAGAATATTGCCAGGGAGCGGGCAAAGCGGCTGTTTGGATGCACGTGGGCGAATGTTCAGCCTCACTCAGGCGCGCAGGCCAATATGGCAGTTGAGATGGCACTGCTTCAGCCTGGCGATACCTTCATGGGAATGAATCTTTCTGAGGGAGGCCACCTTTCCCACGGAAGCCCTGTCAATTTTTCGGGACTGTATTTCAATCCGGTCGCATATGGCGTGACGAAGGACGGGGTGATTGATTATGATGAAGTGGAGCGCATCGCGCTCGAGTGCCGGCCGAAGCTGATCATCTGCGGAGCCAGCGCCTATGCCAGGACGATTGATTTCAAGCGTTTCCGTGAGATCGCAGACCGGGTAGGCGCCTACCTGATGGCGGACATTGCCCACATTGCAGGACTCGTTGCGACGGGCCTTCATCCGAGCCCGTTCCCCTACGCGCATGTTGTGACGACAACGACCCATAAGACCTTGCGCGGGCCGCGGGGCGGGATGATCCTTTCCTCCGAGGAGTTTGGAAAAGAGCATAAGCTGAACCGGGCAGTCTTCCCGGGCACGCAGGGTGGACCTCTGGAGCATGTGATCGCCGCGAAGGCAGTATGTTTCCAGGAAGCACTGCAGCCGGCGTTCAAAGATTACTGTGAGCAGATCATTAAGAATGCGAAAGCGCTGGCAGCAGGCCTGACGCAGAGAGGAATCGATCTGGTTTCCGGAGGAACCGATAACCATCTGATGCTTGTTGACCTGCGTTCCTGGAAAAGAACCGGCGTGGAGGTCGAGGCACAGCTGGATGCGGTCGGGATCACGGCGAATAAGAACACAGTGCCAGGGGAGCCGGAGTCTCCGTTTGTGACGAGCGGACTGCGCCTCGGGACACCTGCAGCCACGACCCGCGGACTGAAAGAAGATGATTTCGACCAGGTCGCAGAGGCGATCGCGACGGTGATCAAAGAAGGAGAAGCGAAAGCAGAATACTGCCGCAGTATCGTGGCAGGCATCACAAAGAAGTATCCGCTTGTCTGAGAACCTGCGCAGAAATCGCTTTTTGTTTTGTAACCAGGGCCATGTGGCGAAAGCGCACATGGTCTTTTTTCTTGACAGGAATGTTATACTCAATATCGGAACAAAACAAAAAAGCGGCGTTTTCGGGACAGGAGCGGAGGACAGGAGCAGACAGGATGGCTGGAATCTGGGATGCGATACTGGACGGATTACTGGATACAGTCCGGCTGGTGCCTTTTTTATTTCTCACCTACCTGGTGATGGAATATATCGAACATCATACAAGTGACCGTACAAGGGCGGCGATCCGGCGCGCGGATAAGTTCGGGCCTCTTGCCGGCGGCCTTCTGGGAGCATTTCCGCAGTGCGGCTTTTCGGCCGCGGCTGCAAGCCTGTATGCCGGGCGGGTCATCACGGGAGGAACTTTGATCGCGGTCTTTTTGTCAACTTCTGATGAGATGCTGCCGATCTTCCTGTCGAAGCAGGTTGACGTTGGCCTGATCCTCCGGATCCTTGCGATCAAGGTGGTATATGGCGTGATTGCGGGCTTTGTAGTGGATTTTCTGTTCCGCAGCCTGAATGTCAGGAAGATTGGCGCGGGAATCCACGGGATCTGCGAGGCTGAGCACTGTGACTGTGAGAAGGGGATTTTCGTTTCATCGATCAGGCATACGCTCAGCATTACGCTTTACATTTTCCTGATCTCAGTCGCACTTAACATTTTTCTGGAGGCGGTGGGGACACAGAACCTGGAGAACCTGGTGTTTAACCAGCCGGTGATCGGGGAACTGCTGGCAGGGCTGATCGGCCTGATCCCGAACTGCGCCGCTTCGGTAGCACTGACAACGATGTACCTGGACGGTGCCATGAGTGCCGGCGCAATGATGGCAGGGCTTATGGTCGGAGCAGGGGTCGGAATCCTTGTGCTCTTTCGTGCGAACCGCAGCAGGAGGGAGAGTGTTAAGATCATTGCGATCCTGTATGGATTTGGCGTGGGCGGCGGGCTTTTGACTTCGCTGCTGCGGTTATTGTAAAGGATAGATGTATCCGAAGGTGCTGCCTGCAGTATATCAAGTGACTATGTGACGGTTCCTGAAGACAGTTTGGAGAAGAAGATGCAGGATTATATGATCAGGGCAACGGCGGCGGATGATTCGATCCGTGCGTTTGCTGCCACGACAAAACAGATGGTGGAATATGCCAGGCAGGCGCATGATACGACGCCGGTCTGCACGGCAGCCCTTGGCAGGCTCCTGACGGGAGGCGTCATGTTCGGGAGCATGCTGAAGGAAGACAAGGCGCTGGTCACGCTTCAGATCCGCTCGGACGGCCCTGCGGGCGGGATTACCGTTACGGCGGATTCCCATTATCATGCAAAGGGTTACATCAACAATCCCCATGTACAGATTCCGCTGAAGGCGAACGGGAAGCTGGATGTATCAGGGGCGGTAGGAAAGGGTACGCTTACGGTGATCCGTGACATCGGGCTCAAGGAACCTTATGTCGGGACGATCAACATGCCAAGCTCGGAGATCGCGGAGGATCTGACCTACTATTTCGCAGAATCGGAACAGATCCCCAGTTCTGTCGGGCTTGGCGTGCTGGTGGACCGGGACTGGAGTGTCAGGCAGGCCGGCGGGTTTATCCTTCAGCTGATGCCGGGGGCAGCGGACGAGATCATCGATGAACTGGAGAAGCGTCTTTCCAGCGTGAACAGTGTGACGACCATGCTGGAGGAGGGAAAGCTTCCTGAGGATATCCTGGAGGAGCTGATCGGCAGCTTTGGGCTTCAGGTCACCGGGAAGCACGAGGTGTCTTTTGCGTGCAACTGTTCAAGAGACAGGATCGAAAGGGCGCTCATTTCCATCGGCCCCGGGGATATTCAGGAGATGATCGATGATCAGAAGCCCATCGATGTAGGCTGTCAGTTCTGCGGCAGGCAGTACCGGTTTGACACGGATGCACTCAGGCGGATTCTTGCAATCCAGAAACAGAAGTAAGGAGCTGTTCAGGGCATGCTCTGAACAGTTACAGACAGAAATAGTAAGGATGGGGCAGCTGACAGGCAATCGCATTGCCTGGATCGGATCAGACATGGAAGCGGGACAAAAAGGTCCCGGAACGGAGCGCAGGATGAAAGACGGATTTATCAAGGTGGCGGCGGTTACGCCAAAGGTGAGGGTCGCCGACGTACAGTACAATACCGGGGAAGTGATCAGGCTTGTGAAGGAGGCGGCGGAAGAAGGAGCGAAGATCATCGCATTTCCCGAACTGGTCCTTACGGGCTATACCTGCAATGACCTCTTTTTGCAGAGTGCCCTTCTCAGGGAAACAAGGGCAGGACTTGCTAAGGTGGTCCGCTTCACAGAGGGAATCCGGGCACTGGTCTTTGTGGGAATGCCCCTTGAAGTGGATGGAAAACTGTATAATACGGCCGCTGTTTTATCGGATGGAAAGCTCCTGGGCTTTGTCCCGAAGCGTGCAATCCCGAATTACAGCGAGTACTATGAGCAGCGTTATTTCTCTCCCGGCAACGAGAAGACAGTTCCGGTCATGTTTGACGGACACCAGGTTCCCATGGGATCGCTCCAGCTGTTTGAATGCGATATGACACAGCCGGGGGCGGATGCGATCGGCGGGATGAAGGTGGCATGCGAGATCTGCGAGGATCTCTGGATGCCGGATCCTCCCAGCACCCGTCTGGCCATGGCCGGGGCAAATGTGATCGTAAACCTTTCCGCGTCTGTTGAGGTGACCGGGAAAAGCGCTTATCGCCGGGACCTGGTCCGGATGACGTCCGGAAGGCTGGTGGCGGCTTATCTTTATGCCAGTGCCGGTGAGGGGGAATCCTCTCAGGATCTGGTCTTCAGCGGCCAGAGGCTGATTGCGGAGAATGGGAGCATGCTGGCGGATTCCGGCAGGTTTACCACCGGGATCACCTATGCCCAGATCGATATAGACCGCCTGCAGGCGGAAAGGCGCCGCATTACGACCTTTGCATGCCGCCGGGATGAGGATGTGACCTGCACCAGGTTTGATCTGGATGTGGAAGAAACCCGGCTGGAGCGGAAATTTGATCCGAAGCCCTTTGTCCCGTCCAGCGAGGAGCACCGCGCATCCAGGTGCGAGGAAATCTTCCAGATCCAGGCACTGGGGCTGAAGAAGCGGCTGGAGCATATTGGAGCCAAGAGTGCGGTGATCGGTATCTCAGGAGGGCTGGATTCTACGCTGGCCCTGCTTGTCTGCGTGCGGGCATTTGACATGCTTTCCCTGGATCCGGCCGGGATCCATGCCATCACGATGCCCGCCTTCGGAACGACAGACCGTACATACCGCAATGCGGTTGCGATGAGCAAGGCGCTTGGCTGCAGCCTTCAGGAGATCAACATCAAAAAGGCGGTGATGCAGCATTTCGCAGACATCGGGCACGATCCTTCCGTCACGGATGTCACCTATGAAAACGCGCAGGCCAGGGAACGCACGCAGGTTCTGATGGATCTGGCGAATCAGACCGGCGGGATCGTGATCGGGACAGGGGATCTGTCAGAGCTGGCGCTGGGATGGGCGACCTATAACGGCGATCATATGTCCATGTATGCGGTCAACAGCTCCGTGCCGAAGACACTGGTGCGCCATCTGGTACATTATTATGCGCAGAACCTGTGCACGGAAGACCTCAGGCATGTCCTGGAGGATGTGCTGGATACCCCGGTGAGCCCGGAGCTCCTTCCCCCGCAGGATGGGCAGATCGCGCAGAAGACAGAGGATCTGGTGGGGCCGTATGAACTCCATGATTTCTTCCTGTATTATGTGCTGCGCTTTGGCTTTGCCCCCTCCAAGGTATACCGGATCGCGAAGCGTGCGTTTGAAGGCCGCTTTGATGACGGTACCATCCTGAAGTGGCTTCGGAAGTTCTACTGGAGATTCTTCTCCCAGCAGTACAAGCGCTCCTGCGTCCCGGACGGCCCTAAGGTGGGAACCGTCGCGGTGAGTCCGCGGGGAGACCTGCGTATGCCCAGTGATGCCTGTGTGGCGCTGTGGCAGAAGGATCTTGACAGACTGGGGGAGTGTTAAACGCGTGTCACTGGCAGGATATACAGAAGACAGGAGGATAAGGTATGCTTGATCCGGTTCAGTACAAGGACTGGCAGATTGCGGAGGAAGCGGAGAAGACGCTCCCTTCCGTGCAGGAATTCACATCAAAGATGGGTCTTCTGGAGGATGAGGTCATCCCCTATGGAAGAACGCCGAAGCTGGATTTCATCAAGATCATGAAACGGCTCAAGGATAAGCCGGATGGAAAGTACATCGAGGTGACGGCGATCACTCCTACTCCGCTGGGAGAAGGAAAATCGACGACCTCCCTGGGGCTGATCGAAGGTCTCGGAAAGCTTGGGAAGAATGCAGGGGGATGTCTCAGGCAGCCTTCCGGCGGGCCGACCATGAATGTGAAGGGGACTGCGGCAGGCGGCGGCAATGCGCTTTTGATTCCCATGACGGAGTTTTCCCTGGGGCTGACCGGGGACATCAATGACATCACAAACGCGCACAATCTGGCGATGACCGCACTCAATGCCAGAATGCAGCATGAGCGCAATTACGATGACGCGCGCCTTGAAAAGATCGGGCTGCGCCGGCTGGACATTGATCCTGAGCGGGTGCAGTGGAATTTTGTGATGGATTTCTGCTGCCAGGCACTCCGGAAAATGGAGATTGGGCTTGGCGGGGGAAAGATGGACGGATTCCGGATGGAGACCCGTACAAACATTGCAGTTTCCTCTGAGCTGATGGCGATCCTCTCCGTTGCGGTGGATCTGAAGGATCTGAGGGAAAGGATCGGAAATATCGTCCTTGCCTATGACCGGAAGGGGAATCCGGTAACCGCCGAGGATCTGGAGGTGGCAGGAGCCATGACAGCATGGATGCGGAATACGATCAACCCGACTCTGTGCTATACGGTAGAACACCAGCCCTGCCTGGTTCATGCGGGACCCTTTGCCAATATTGCGATCGGGCAGTCCTCCATTATCGGAGACCGCCTCGGGCTCAAGCTGTTTGATTATCATGTCACAGAGTCCGGCTTTGCCGCTGACATCGGATTTGAAAAGTTCTGGAATGTCAAATGCCGGCTTTCAGGCCTTAAGCCGCATGTTTCGGTTATTGTGGCCACGATCCGCGCTTTGAAAATGCACGGGGGCGGCCCGGAGGTCAAGCCCGGCAGACCGCTTCCGGAGGAATATACGAAGGAAAATCTTGCCTTGCTGGAAAAGGGCTGTGAGAACCTGTTCCACCATGTCAGGAATGTCCAGATGTCAGGTATCCGGCCTGTCGTGTGCATCAACAAATTCCATACGGATACGGATGCTGAGATCGCCCTGGTGCGGGAACTGTGCAAGGAACATGGCGTCAGGTGCGCCCTGTCCGAGCATTGGCAGTACGGGGGCGAAGGCGCGCTGGAGCTGGCGCAGGCAGTCGTGGATGCCTGTGAAGAGGAGAGCAGTCTGCATTACCTGTACGACCTGGATCTGCCGCTGCGCCAGAGAGTCGAGCGGATCGCCACTCAGGTATACGGCGCGGACGGTGTTGACTGGGAACCCCTCGCCATTGAAAAGGCAATGCGTTTTGAATCTGATCCCAGGTACGCAGACTACTGCACGATGATGGTGAAGACACACCTGTCCCTGTCCCATGACCCGGCATTAAAGGGGGTTCCGAAGCACTGGAGGCTGCCGATCCGTGATATATTGGAATACGGAGGGGCAAGGTTCCTGTGCCCGATGGCAGGTGCGATTTCCATGATGCCCGGAACCGGGTCAAATCCTGCATACCGGCGGGTTGATGTGGACACAGAAACCGGAAAAGTCAGCGGGCTGTTCTGAACAACAGCAAGCCATTACAAGCTGTACCCCTTCCAACGGGTCGGCATGCGGGGGCGCGTTGGAAGGGGCGCGACTTGCAGCGAAAGGCTGAGGGAAAGAGAGGAAACAGGAATGAGATTCAGACCCTGTATCGACATCCACAACGGAAAGGTGAAGCAGATCGTGGGCGGTTCCCTGAAAGATGATGGCGCGACCGCGAGGGAGAATTATGTTTCGGAGCATGATGCTGCCTGGTTTGCGCGCTTCTATACCGCCGATGGGCTGAAGGATGGCCACATCATTCTGCTCAACCCCGTCAGCGCGCCTCAGTATCGTCCAACGAAAGAGCAGGCACTCATGGCACTGGAATCAGCGAAGGGCTTGTTCCAGCTCGGAGGCGGCGTGACCCCTTATAATGCTGATGAATTCCTGCAGGCAGGGGCATCCAAGGTGATCGTCACAAGCTATGTGTTCCAGGACGGCAACTTTAATCAGCGCCATCTGGAGAAGATTGTATCCGCCGTCGGCCCGGAGCATCTGGTCCTGGACCTGAGCTGCAGGAAGAAAGGGGACGGTTACTATATCGTGACAGACCGGTGGCAGAAATTCACCAATGTCTGCCTGAACGAGGAGACACTTGGATACCTCGCAGAAAGCTGCAGCGAATTTCTGGTACATGCGGTGGATGCGGAAGGACTTCGCAAAGGACCGGAGCTGGAACTGGTCGATCTCCTGGCCAACTCGCCGATCCCGGTGACTTACGCAGGCGGCATCTCCAGCTTTCAGGACCTCGAGGCACTGCATCAGCGCGGCCACGGACGCGTGGATTTCTCCATCGGGAGCGCACTGGACATCTTTGGCGGAAACATGCCCTACCGGAAAGTAATCGCGCACTGTCTCGCGCATTGATTGCCGCCAGCCGTTACTGTTCATTGCCCGACCGGTCAGGCAGCCTCCGGGCAGTCCAGTCCTGCTGTCCGGTTCGCTGATAATTTTGTTGTGGGACAAATGCACGTGTGCTATACTTGTATCAACGAGAACGTTTTTTCAAAACGGCCGTTACAAACTGTCAACATCATATCCTTCACAGGGAGGTACTGCATATGAGATTTACGATCAGTGGAAAAAACCTGGAAGTGACCGATTCCATGCGGAAGGCTGTCACAGATAAGCTTGGGAAGCTGGAGCGCTATTTTGCGCCGGATACAAAAGTCATAGTCACGATGAGCGTTGAGAAAGACCGCCAGAAGATAGAAGTGACCATTCCTCTGAAGGGGAACGTCATCCGCTCGGAGCAGGTCTCGAATGACATGTATGTGTCGATCGATCTGGTTGAGGAAGTGATCGAGCGCCAGCTGCGCAAGTATAAGCAGAAGCTGGTAGACCGCCATCAGGACGGCAGCTTCAAGAGAGAATTCCTGGATTACGAGACAGAGGATACCGATGAGATCCAGATCGTCAGAACCAAGCAGTTCGACATCAAGCCGATGTATCCGGAGGACGCATGCGTGCAGATGGAACTGCTGGGCCACTCCTTCTATGTATTCCGCAACGCGGAGAGCGACCAGGTGAACGTCGTCTATAAGAGAAAAGGCGGCACCTATGGTCTGATTGAGCCGGAAATCTGATGG
>AUXO015664606.1_pt1 | contig 12594 bp, 14 predicted proteins | sample 768731 | NCBI WGS metagenome assembly AUXO01 (sample SAMN02715735, study PRJNA202380) | gut metagenome | biome: sheep rumen | host: Ovis aries | place: New Zealand: Palmerston North | reverse complement strand
TTTTCAATCATATCCCTGTGACTCCAGATAGTCATCGATTTTAGGGTTATCCCCATATTCATAGTGGTCATAGTACCAGTCAGGATCATTTCTTGCTATGGTTGAAGGTGAAGTATCTACACCGTAATGGCTGGATGAACCAGAAGATGGATAATATTCATGATAATTAACATCAGACCTGTTTAAATTTAATATCTTATAAAGCAAATCATTCAAATCATAATTATGATGATTATTGTCCAGAATTATTCCATACACCATTTTGTTTTGGGGATTGTACTTGAGACAGTATATCGCATACATGGAATTGACTCCAAATATATCCCCATAATCATAAGAAACCTTTGATAAATCATTAACTTCCAAATCCATATCATTTAGGGGAGCCTTCCACACAATAGCATAGCATTTTTTGCCCACGGTATCTACAAAACTGACATTTCTGGCATCTTTCCATTTCAACACTGTATTTGATGATACTTTTACTTCACCGTCAGGGATTTTTTCATTTTTGTATTCCAGGGCATCATCTATTGTAGCTATCATGTATCCGTCCTGGCCAATATCCAGAATAACTTTATCATTAAAACCAGCATAGCTTGGAGGTGATGTCAAATAGATAACTCCACCAATAAGCAATCCCAGAACGAATAATATTACAAAGACGTATGCACCAAACTTCAAAAGTTTTTTTAAAATTTCCATCATAAAATTATTGTGTTTAAGTTGTTAATATAGTTAATCAATTAAATCAAAAACTTCATCCAGACTGTTAGCAACATCAAATATATCCAATGCACCATGTCTGATTAATCCCTGATTGTGCATATCCTCAAGCATGTCAACCATCTTGTCATAAAAATGATTGATATTGAAAAGAATGATTTTTTTGGAGTGTCTGTGGAGATATTTTAATGTCAACACTTCAAAAAACTCATCAAGAGTGCCAATACCTCCAGGAACAATGATAAAGACATCTGATTTTTCTAAAAATAAGTTCTTTCGCTCATCCATGGACTCAGTTTTTATGTATTCACTGCAATTCTTAAAGTCATCATCAAACTCCACAATCCATTCAGGAGCAATGCCTGTGACATTACCTCCATTTTCAAATACTCCTAAAGCAACTGCACCCATCATTCCATCGTTTCCACCGCCGAAAACCAATGAATGATTATTTTGAGCTATTTTAAAGCCTAATTCATAACCAACATCCGTAAATTCTTTTGGAGTATCCTTGCTTCCAGATCCATATAGACAAATTTTCATATCTTTAAATATGTAGGTCAAAATAATTAAATATTAAAGATAATAATTCCAAATATTATATTAATGAATACTAAAATACAAGATTTCATAGCAATATCAGACTTCGTTTCTTTAATGAACTTATGCTGCGGAATTCTATCAGTAATATTATCAATAAATCATAACTTTTACATGGCAGCAATTTTTATGATTCTGTCATTGCTTTTTGATTCAGTGGACGGATGGGTTGCTCGAAAAACAAACAGAATAGATGTGTATGAATTCGGTAAAAATATTGACTCCCTTTCAGACATCGTTTCATTTGGAGTTGCACCAGCAGTCTTTTTATACTCACATACTTTGATGAATTCACCATTTCTTGAAATTCCAACAATCATCGTTTCATTGATTATTGTAATCTGTGGCGTTTTAAGATTAACAAGGTATAATGTTATTTCAAATGAAGTGGAAGGATTCATTGGCTTTCCAATTCCTGGAGTAGCTCTAATAATAGCAACATTTTACTTAAGCGGTCTTTTTAATATTTACTTAGCATTAATATTAGCAACTATTGTTTCACTAGCAATGATTTGCAATAAGCCATATGAGAAATTCAACAATCTCTACTTATTGATTCTAAATTGCTTATGCATAATACTAATTATACTTCAAATTCCACTTAAAATTGGATTTGTCAATGTTCCTGCATCAATTGTCCTTTTGACGAGTCTGGCATATTTATTTATTAACTTACTTAATGATTAACATGAAAAAAAGATACATTATACTATTAATAGTGATACTTATAATTGGAGTATCCTCATTTATTTATTTCAATGATTACTATCATGCGGACAGCACCGCATTAAAATACATCAATGGAAGTGAAAACGTAACCATCAATAAAACAGCAAACGGCCTTTTGCTTGACGGGCCAGGAAATGATTCAGCATTGATTTTCTATCCCGGCGCAAAGGTGGAATACACATCATACTTAGCACTTATGAATGAGATTGCCGAAAATGGTGTTGATGTATACATCGTTGAAATGCCATTGAACATCGCATTTTTTGGCTCAAACAGTGCAGATGACATTATAAAAGATTCAAACTATTCACATTACTTTTTATCTGGTCATTCTTTAGGTGGTGTTGTGGCATCAGGCTATGCAGCCAAACACAATGTTGATGGACTTGTATTGCTTGCAGCATATCCAACAGAAGAAATCAACAAACCCGTACTTTCAATATATGGATCTGAAGATAAGGTATTAAATCTAGAAAAATATAATGAAGCAAAACCATTGATGAAAGGAAATTTTACTGAATTCATAGTCAATGGTGGAAATCATGCCCAATTTGCCAACTACGGCAATCAGTCCGGTGATGGAATAGCCTCTGTAAACTCAACTGTTCAGCAGAATGTTACTGCAAATCAGATAATGGATTTCATTAGGGCATTAGTTTAAAATCCTATCCAAATCCTTTATCATCAGCAATAATCTGGCCAGTATGAATGCCACTCCCATAATCAAGATTACCCAAAAAAGAGACATTAAAAAGCTTTGTTCATATACCTTCAAAAAGGGATATGGACCAACCACTATTTTTTCCACATTCAATATAATCAGAATTATTCCATAAGCTATTGTGAAATATATCGCCCTTAAGTTGTTTTTGAAAGTGTTTTCCAAATCATTCCTTTCAAAAAGTATAAAGGATATGCATGCAAGTATCGGGCATAATACATGAACATAAATAGCTGGACCATCCAGGAGCAAGAAGTGATAATTGAAATCATACATTGGCATGAGAACAAAAATAACCACCAAAAACGTTATCAGCACAGACAATGTTGATGAATACTTGAAAAGCTGTACAATTCGAGGAGTATTCTTTCTAAAAGCCAGATACAATATGCATGAAATCAAAAGAAATAGATTTGAATCAATTGTGTAGTATGTCAAATCTATACTGCCCACAGATTCCATGAAGATTATGCAAGCAATAATCTCCAGTACAATTATGACTACATTCAATGCAATATCAACGCCAAACTTATTTTTCATTTAATACCATTCCCCGTCATAGGTACGAGGGTCATCGTATATCTCCTCATCCCAGTAATTGTCATAGATATATTCATCCATCCTAAGACTGTCCCCATAGTTGTGATTGTCATAATATGAATATGGAGAATTTGATTTGGCTTTACTAACCGTAATTGTTTTAGTCAGAGAGCATGGATTATACTTGTCATTTCCCTTGAAGTTAACTGTTATTACATAATTTCCATTTGTTGTTCCTAAGAAGAATATATTCTGACCAGTCTTGTTAAGCGTTTTTGTAGGTAAAGTCCTTACAGCACCGTTAGGCTTTGTTATGCTTATTGAAAATTTTACTTTTGGAATTGGATTATTTGAGGAATCCTTAAGTGTTATAATAGCTGAATAACCAGATTGATCTTTATCTATTTCAAAATGTGCATCCTCCTTTGCGGATACAAATGACATTCCAAAAATGAAGATACATAACACAATTAATATCAAAAATATATTACGCATGTTACTATATTATGTTTATCTTTATATATAAAGATTAACTTTTAATAGAGGAACAACAAATTAAAGTTTATGAAAATTTCAGATGAAATAAAGGAAGCGTTAATTGAAAACAAAAAGATTTTTTACATGCTAATGATATTATTTGCCATAGGATTTATCATAGCATTCATTATGGCTGACGATATAGCTCCCGTTTTAATGCCAATGCTTAAGGAAGCCCTGCTTGAAGGAAATGTAACTTCAATAGATGCATTCAGCATAATGTTTCACAACCTGAAATCCGCAATAACAATATTTTTTGCATCAACACTATTTGGAATATTTGCAGTAATATCCATAATAGCCAATGGATTTGTAGTGGGATTCATGGCAGGCTATACCGTTAAATCATTCAATACACTGATTATATTTTTAGCATTAATACTTCCCCACGGGATTATTGAAATTCCAGCATTATTCTTAAGCTGTGCAAGCGGAATATTATTGTTCCTATTCATATTCAGAGTTCTAAAAGATAAAATTAACCATTATTCATTCACTGAATCCTACCAAAACAACAAAAAGACATTGAAACATATTTTGATTTTAATATCAATAGCTATTCTATTATTTGTAATAGCTGCCTTGATTGAAGGGTTCATTACACCACAGTTAGGCAATATAGCAAGCCAGCAAATGGGCGGTTCAAAATTATTTTAAAGAGGATAAATGCCATATACCTCTTTTTCATGATTTAACCATGTTCTAAACATTTTATCTTCAATAGAATATTTTTGATTTTCATAAGCCATAATTACCTTATCTTTCAAGTTAGTGAGATATTTATTGAATGTTGCTCTTGAAACATTAGTCTTATCCAGTAATTCACTCCATGTTAATGACTCTTCATCAGCAAGATTCTTAACAATATTTTTCTCATTATCGTTTAAACTACCCCATACCTTAATCCATATTATCAAGATTTGTTCCATATTTGTGAAAAAGGTATTTTTAACAGTTTCTAAATCATATATCTGACTACTATCCATAACATTATAAAAACTGTTAATATATAGAGGAATTCCTCGAGTACAAGCGTAGAATCTATCAAAACCATCTTCAGTGAATTTTATTTCACTCATGCATTCATCAAAATAAGACATGGTTTCCTCTTTTGTAAAAGGATTAATTCGGATTTGTTGCAAACGTCCACCAAAAGGTCCTCCATCTCCATTCAATTCAGATATAATATTTATAGTAGTATAAAAAACGATACTAGTTCAAAAAACTATACTTAACCATACAAGTATAAAAAATTATACTAATTCAATAAATTATACTAAAAAATAGTAAAAAAAGAGTATGAAAAATACTCTTATTCATCAAAAAATGGTTGTGGTAGTGCGCATGCATCATTTCCTTTAGCAATGAAGTTATATACTAAAGCTGCTAGAATACCTCCAAGGATAGGTCCAATCAAGTAAATTGGATAGTATGCCCAGAGATTTGCTCCGCCAAGCAACATGTCCATCAAATAAGGACCGAAAGTACGGGCAGGATTGATTGATGCACCAGTGAATGCTCCTAAAACTACAATAACAGCTGTTACAGTCATACCGATTGAAAGACCTGCAAAACCAGGTTCTGCCTTTTTATCAACTGCAACACCCATAACCACAAGTACAAGGAAGAATGTTCCAATAAACTCAGCAAACATTGCCTGCCAGTATCCAACACCTAATCCGGGAGCCGTAGCACCTAACGCTCCGATGGTTACAGCACCACTTCCTAAGCAAAGGAATAAAGCTAAACTTCCTAAACAAGCTCCAATTACTTGTGCGATAATGTAATAAACACTGTCAACCAATGAAATGTTTTTGCTTACAAGCAATCCGACAGTTACTGCAGGATTCAAGTGTGCACCGGAGATTTTACCGAAGAGATAAATACATGCCATTACAGTCAAACCGAAAGCAAGAGAAATTGCTATCCAATCGCCAAGACCGCCAAGAATGCCTATGCCTGCATTGCCCGGGTTTAAACTATCTGATATTAATAGTGTTACTACTGCAGATCCTGTTCCGAAAAAAACCAGAAAAAAAGTTCCCAGAAGTTCAGCTAGGAACTTTTTTTCAATATTACATGAAGCCATCTAATTCACGACCTAAATAGCTTCTCTCCATTGACAGTATTCGTGTTTTCCATCAACTAGTGTTGCGGATGCACAGTTTTTACATCCTCTAGCAGGTGAACCTGCAGATTCCTTATTAAGTGCAATAATATTTGTCATCATTGTAGCTGTAATCGGTTCGGATGTAAGCAGGCATGGGTAATCAGCCAATCTCATGAGTGATGAGAATCTAACTGTTATTGCACAGGCAGGATAAGTGTATCTTTGCGGATTCATAATTACTTCATTTTCAGCTATTGGACTTAAGTCAACTGCATAACCGTTGATTTTTGGAACCAAGTCAATCTTTTCGCTTGACCTTGCTTTTCTTGCATCACTTATTGCACCGAATCCTCTGTAAATCATGTCCATAAAATCACAGTTGTGCAATTCTGCAGCCGCACCCCTTCTTGGATATTGCTGTACATAGTTGTGGAATCTTTTGTTCAATAAGTCAACTACCATTGGTGCATTGAATCCGTCCAATTCCAAAATGCATTCTGTTGCACAAGCGGATGCACCTGTTGCAAGATTCAATACATTTGCAGGAGTCTTATAGTTATCCAAGTTGTTTCTGAGTGTAGCTTCAATAACCTCAGTCGTGGCCTTAATGATGTTTAATGTTACATCATCCTTAACCATATTGTAGCTTGCCTGGCCAATGTGGTGTCCGATATCTCCAACACAGTATGCTGGAACGGTTACTATATTACCGTAATGGACTCCATCATCCATTGCTGCCTTAACGGTTGCTGTCATTTCCTTTTTATATCCGTTCATATATTTTCTTACATCAAATGAAGAGTGGTCTGCATCATCCATTAGGCATCCTTGAGCTTCAATAGGTTCGCGATAAACCATCTGCAAGGTTTCAATTTCCTTTTGTGTGGCTTCAGCTGCGGTCAAGCCGTCCTCGATTGCATTTGCAAAAGCATCACCGACACCATATGATGTGTTCATACCCCATGATTTAGCAGACAGGATTGCTTGCTTGTGCATTTGCGGAATATCCAAGTCTTTCAGGATTTGGTTTACAACATTGGTTGTGCTTCCAGGCATCAATGCAAAGTCAACTACGCAGGTCGGTCCATAAAATCCTCCATATCTTCTGATGGACTCTTTGGAAATCAATGCTTCGTTATCTGCTATAGCCTGAATAAACTTGTCTACGCTATCTGCAAATTCGCCATCTTCTTCGCAAAGAATTTCAAGTACGGGTGGTGTCTGGTAATGTTCGATGAATGGATCGTCTTCCGGACGGATGGTTTTGGCAACGGAAGTCAAAACTTTGTAGTGACTTGCAACAGAATTCTTGTGTAGGTTTATTACACTTTCTGCTTGTGAGTCAAGTGCTTTCATATTAGCTACTGCATCAGCATAAGGCTTTGCATCAGTAACTTTAAAGTCGTTATATCTGTTTTCAGATATTACTTCAACATCTGCCTTTTGAGCAGCCATTGATTCATTGATCATTTTTTCATATAATTCTTTCATATTATCAACCTCAAATCGTATGAAAAATTCAACTGCCTTAAAAAACCGTTAATTTAAATTAACGATTTTCACTTTTGATAATAACTATATTATCGTTATTTATAATAAAAGAAAAATATGTATTTAAACTTATCGAAAAAATATCAATAATTACTAAAATTAGATAAAATGATGATATATTCAAAAAAAATAGAAGTTAAAATCATAAGAATTAATAGTTGAAATGATTTTTAACTTCTTCTGTAACTTCCCTTACGCTGTCAGCGGCAGCGACAAATTTCTTTTGTTCATAATCATTCATATGAATAGGAACAACCATTGCAATTCCCTTTTTAGATAAAACAGCAGGAACACCCAAAGATACTCCCTGAACGCCACCGATTTCGCCATTCAGATATGTGCTTACAGTTAAAATCTTATGGCTGTCTGTTATTATTGTTGAAATCAGATTTGAAATGGCATATGATGGACCGTATTCCGTTGCTCCCTTTTTAGAAATTATCGTATTTCCCGCTTTTCTAAGCCTTTTAATAAGCCTTGGAACATCCATATCAACAGATTGAACGAAATATTTTAATGGAATACCACCAATAGTTGTTGAACTTAAAAGAGGAACCATATGTTCTCCATGTTCGCCGATTACCCTTGTATGAACTTCTGAACTGTTAATATTAATCTGTCTTGAGAAATATGCCTTTAATCTTAAGGAGTCCAAGTGATTTCCAATTCCAATCACCTTTGTTTTATCAAATCCAGATGCCTCAAGAGCAATAGTCGTCATTACATCAACAGGATTTGTAGCTACCAATATGATTGAATTTGGAGCATGAATTGAAACTTTTTCCGCATAATTTCTCACTATTTCTGCATTAGGAATAGCCAAATCCATTCTGGTCATTCCTTCCTGTCTTGGAGTGCCCGCAGTAATCAAAACTATTTCAGAATCATTAATATCCTCATAAACACAGGATGGAGTTAATTTACAATCTATATCCTCAGCAGCCAGTGCATCATACATGTCAAATGTTTCACCTTTTGCCTTATCTACGCTTTTGGGTCTTGAAAACAAAACTATCTCATCAACAGTTTCTGCCCTTGCCAAGGTGAATGCAACATTTTTTCCAATAACACCAGTTGCACCTAAAATACTTACTTTCACCATATTATATTGTATATAATTTATTATAAAAGTAATTTGCTAAAAATCAGAAATGCTAAACTATATTCACTTTTTAAAAAAATAAATTGAACTAATATGAAAAAAACAATGAAAACAATTATTTAAATTGAATATTATGAAAAATCCCAAAGCATTTTTGCAAGCAATTCACCATATTGCATGCTGTTTGAAATGAAAAAAATCACCTAGATATCATGTAGATATAGAAAATCCTTTAATAATGAATGAATAAATATTAAAATATGAAAAAGATGAATAATAATAAAATTATCATAATCATCATTGCCATAATCATATGTTTGATTGCTGTGGGTGCTTTTTATAGCATGCAAACAAAAAGCAATGATTTAAACTCATATGCATTGAGTGAAAAGGATATAAAAAATTTAACCTTAAACATGACAAAATGGAATTATGATGAAGAAAACGATATTTACTACCAGATGAATGTCAGTTACTGTACAAAACCTGCAACATGGGAATATGAAACATTGGGAATATATGTGCCAGGAAAATATTTTGATGGAGTGAAAAATAGCAACGGAACATATAACTGTAGCCTGAACACTAAAAATCAGGTTGGAAATTATTCTTCGGAAAATGCTCCTATTGTAATTCCAATCAATACCCCAGGATACTCTGCACAGACTGCACCGACATCATATAACCCTCAGGAAGTAAAAGAATTTACTGATTCAGGAATCATATATGTCTATCCTGGATGCAGAGGTCGTGACAGTGGAGATAATTATACTGGAGGTGCACCTTGGGGTGTTGCTGACATTAAAGCTTCAATAATGTATTTAAGATTTAATGATGACATAATGCCTGGAGATACAGAAAAAATATTCACATTCGGACATAGCGGAGGCGGTGCACAGTCCGCAATAGTCGGTTCCAGTGGAGATAGCGAACTATATGATCCTTATCTTGAAAAGATTGGAGCTGCAATGACTGATGTTAACGGAAATGTAATATCCAATAGAATTTATGGGGCAATGTGCTGGTGTCCAATTACCAATTTAGATACAGCCGATGCGGGATATGAATGGTATATGGGACAATACTCAAGATCAAATGACACATGGACATATGAATTATCAAATGATTTGGCCGGAAAATATGGAGAGTACATTAACAATTTAAGTTTAAAAGATTCGTCAGGAAAAGTTTTAACCCTGGAAAAAAGTGAAAACGGAATATACAATTCAGGTTCATACTATGACTATCAGCTCAAAATCATTGAAGAGTCATTGAACAATTTCCTTGCCGATACAAGCTTCCCATATACTCCTCAAAGTGAAATGGAACCTATGGGTGGAGCTCCTAGCACAGGTCAAACACCAACAGATATGGGGCAAGTACCTTCAGGAAACATGTCCATGCCAAATAATCAGAATACACAAACAGCTAACAGTTCAGCAACCTATCAGACCGCACAGGAATATATTGATTCACTTAATAGTGACGGCCAATGGATTGAATATGATGCATCAACAAATACTGCCAAAGTAAAAAGCATTGAAGATTTTGTAAAACATTGCAAACCTGCAACAAAGGATGTTGGTGCTTTCGATGATTTGAATCGCAGCCAAGCTGAAAATAAAGTATTTGGAAACAATAAAAGTGGAGATTCACTGCATTTTGATTCCATGATGGCCGAATTGCTGAATGCAAACGCTGATAAATATTCAAAACTGAACGGATATGACCCATCATATGCAGAACAATATTCAAGCGACATCAAATTAACTGACATATTGAAAAATACCGTCGACAAACGTGTAGATATGTACAATCCAATGTATTACTTATGCGATTATTACAATCATTCCACATCAACACCTGCAAAGCACTGGAGAATTAATTCAGGCATTGAACAGGGAGATACTGCAACAACTGTAGAAACAAACCTGGCTTTAGCTTTAAATCAAAGTGCAAATGTAGATGATGTTGAATTGAATGTTGTTTGGGGACAGGGCCATACCCAAGCTGAAAGAAGCGGAAATTCAACTTCAAACTTCATATCCTGGATAAATCAATGTGTTCGCTAGATTCAAAATCTAACACACATTATTTTTTTCTTTTTTTAAAATACGCTAGCTATAAAATTACCGAATGGAATACTGATATATTCCTCCAAAAATCCTGCAAAAATCATCACGACAAAGGCTAAGATGAATATTGCAATTGACTGATATAGATACTTCTTATTAATTTCCAATGAATTGGTTATTGTTCCGTTTGCTAAACGTTTTGATGGAGAAAAAACATCTTTTATAAATCTAACTATAAATGAAAACAATATGAAACCGGCAAAACTGTTAAGAATTGTTGATAAATCTTCAAAAAATCCATGAAGACAGGTTAATTTCAAGAATAAAAATGGATCTCCACATGCAAGTTCAGTTCCTCTTGAAACAATTCCGGACATTCCAATATTAGTCATCATGTCATAAATTGCACCATAACCGAAAAATACTGATGTCAAATAATAATTTATGTTCAAAAAGCAATTGTTGATTATGATATCCATCATATCATCAAATGAGAAATATGTTATCTGAGAGAGATATGCATATTCATCCACCAATTCCTGTTTTACAAACATCCAATCGGCGATGAAATATCCTCCGACCCAGCATATGACCGCAAACACCACCGTAAATATAAACAGATATTTATGGTCGATGAATGCATCCTTTACATATTTAAAATAATTATCTAAAAATGACATTATTTATTAATTTATAAAATCATATTATATATATTGAATTAATTGAAAAGTGATAATATGGATAAAACTTATATTTTTGGACACAAAAGCCCAGATACAGATACAATTACATCAAGTTTGGTAATGTGTGAATTAGAAAAAAAACTTGGAAATGAAAATGCAGTCGCATGCAGATTAGGCAATATCAACAAAGAAACCGAATTTGTTTTAAACTATTTAGATATTGAAGCTCCTGAATTAATCGAATCCCTAGAAGATGGCAGCGATGTTATTTTGGTTGACCACAATAGCCCATCAGAATCTATTGATAATCTTGAAAATATGAACATTAAGAAAGTTGTAGACCATCATAAACTTGCTTTAGAAACATCTTATCCTTTATTTTACAGAGCAGAAGCTGTAGGTTGTACTGAAACAATCTTATATAAATTATTCAATGAAAACAATGTTGAAATTGAACCTAAAATTGCTCATTTAATGTTATCTGCAATCATTTCAGATACTTTGCTTTTAAAATCACCAACCACAACTGATGATGATATAAAAGCTGTAGAGGAATTGGCTAAAATTGCTAGTGTTGACTATAATGAATATGGTCTTGAAATGTTGAAAGCAGGAACTGACCTTTCAAGTTTTACAATTGATGAAATATTGGATTTGGACGCTAAACAAATTGACTTTAAAGATGTAAAATCCATTGTCAATCAGGTAAATACTGCAAGCATTCCTGACGTATTGGAAATGAAAGACGAATTGGAAGCAGGTATTGAAAAAATAATTGAAAAAGAAGGATTGGACTTATTCATGCTTTTGATTACTGATATCGTTAACAGCAACTCACAGGTAATTGTGCTTGGAAAAGATGCTGCTTTGGTAGAAAAAGCTTATGGCGTTAAACTAGAAGACAATACTGCACTTTTGGAAGGTGTGGTTTCACGTAAAAAACAAGTTGTTCCTATAATGACCGAAACAGCTTAAAATTAAAAATATAGGTTTTTTAACCTATATCTCCATTTTTTTTAAAGTTATTTAATCATCATCAATTGAGTGAAATCATCAAAACAATTTATCAAAAATTTGTTCATAAGTTCTATAAAAATCCAAAAATTCCAATATCTCTGGAGGCGCATTGATAACTGCCATTGCATTTTTTAATGACAAATGAACTTTTTTAGCACCATTTTCCATTGCAAACCTTATAATTTCAGACAAATTTTCATAAG
>AUXO013372590.1_pt1 | contig 12594 bp, 14 predicted proteins | sample 768731 | NCBI WGS metagenome assembly AUXO01 (sample SAMN02715735, study PRJNA202380) | gut metagenome | biome: sheep rumen | host: Ovis aries | place: New Zealand: Palmerston North | reverse complement strand
TATTATTAATATTAACAAAATAGCTTCGGCTATTTTTTTTGTGATACAATAGATTTGAGGTTTTATTATGGAATTATTAAAAGAATGTAATTTATGTCCTCGGAAGTGTGGAGTAAATCGATATCATGAAAAAGGTTTTTGTGGTGCAACCAATAAAGTAAGAGTTGCTTATTATAGTTTGCATCCATGGGAGGAACCTGTTTTATCTGGTTCTAAGGGAAGCGGTACTGTTTTCTTTTCTCATTGTAATTTGCGTTGTATGTATTGTCAGAATCAAAAAATCAGTATTCATGGATATGGAAAAGATATTACGAATAAGCGTTTAAAAGAAATCTTCTTAGAATTACAAGAGAAAGGAGCTCATAATATCAATTTGGTAACTCCTACACACTATGTTCCCCAAATTGCTTCCGTGTTGAAGACTATCAAAGGAGGAGAATTAAAGATTCCTGTTGTCTATAATACGAGTAGTTATGAAAATATTGGAACGTTGATGGCTATGAGAGGGCTTGTTGATATTTATTTGGCAGATTTAAAATACTTTGATGATGAACTTGCGAAAAAGTATTCTCTCTGTGATCATTATTTTGAAGTGGCAACAATGGCAATTGATGAAATGTATCGTCAAGTTGGAAAAATAGAAATGGGAAAGAATCATCTTTTAAAGAAAGGCTTGATTGTTCGAGTTCTTATTTTACCAGGTCATACAAGCGATGCGAAAAAGATTATTGATTACTTATATAAAACTTATAAAGATGACATTTATATCAGCATTATGAATCAGTATACCCCTGTTGTAGAGTGTCCATTCGCTAACTTAAATCGTAAGTTAACAGAAGAGGAATATGAAGAAGTTATAAATTTTGCTTTAACGATTGGAGTAGATAATGCTTTTATACAAGAGGGAGATACCGCCAGTGAGAGTTTTATTCCAGAGTTTGATAAAAGTATTTTATAAAAAAAGATGTTTTTCTTTACTTCTATCCTCTGTTTTATGATATGATAAATGTAGGAGGTTATTATGAAAAAAATTGTTTATTTATTATTAGCAATTGCATTTGTTCTTCCATTTGCTGTATTTGCTGAAGGAGAAGAATCTCGTGAAGTTAAAGTATATTTCTTCCATGGAGATGGATGCCCTCACTGTGCAGAAGCTGAAGAATACTTCCAAGGTATTGAAGCTGAATATGGAGATAAGTTTGAAATTGTATCTTATGAAGTATGGAACGATTCCAATAATGCTGCTCTTATGGAAAAAGTTGGAAAAGCTAGAAATGAAGAAATTGGTGGAGTTCCTTATATCGTAATTGGTAACAAATCATGGGCTGGTTTTACAGAACAATGGGGAAAAGAAATGCTTGCTGAAATCAATTCTCTATATGAAGTGGAAGTAGCAGATCGTTATGATATTATGCAATTAGTTGAAACGGGTTCTACCGCTACAGAAAAGACTTCTGTTGGAAGTGATATAGTAAGTTTAATTGTTATTTTACTTATCGCTGGTGGAATCGGATTTGGAATTTACAAATCTAGACAAGCTGTAAATGAATAAAAGACCTAAATGGTCTTTTTTTTATTGTATTTTTAAGATTTGTCCAATGGATAATAAATTACTAGCTAATTGATTGATTTCTTTTAATTCTTCTACACCTAAATTAAATTTTTTGGCAATCGACCATAGAGTATCTCCTTTTTGGACGGTATACGTTGTATCTTCGTTTTGGGGAACGATTAGTACTTGTCCTATTTGTAAGGTCAAATCTTTTAATTGATTCATTTCTATTAATTCTGGAACCGTTATCTTGTATTCTTTGGCAATTTTCCAAAGACTATCTCCTTTTTTTACCGTGTATGTAGATGGGGATATGTTATTCTTTTCTTTCAGTAACAAAACTTGTCCAATGGATAAAGTATTACTTGTAAGGTTATTGATTCTTTTTATTTCCTCTATTGGAATACTTGTTTTCTTTGAAATGGAATAGAGAGTATCCCCTTTTTGAACGATATAGGTATCTTTCGTTGGTACTGTTCCAGGTTCTTGATAAGGATAACCCAGGTATTCAGCAATGGCTTTTACTACTCCTTCTACATAGTCTTCTATATTATTTTTAAGTTTTATAGAATCCTTTTTATTATCAATAAACCCATATTCTACGAGGACTGGTTCTCTACTGCCACTTTCCCTAAGAATATAATAATAATCTAAATTAGGATTTTCTGGTAATCGTCTTTGATAAATTTTTCTTTTTATTTGACCGGCTTCTCCTATATTATCTAGAATAAGATTGGCTAGAGTGGGATTGTTTTTTAAGGAATAAACCACTTCTGCTCCCTCTCCCCCTCCGGCATTTATGTGATTGGATATGAGAATGGTATTGGGGTTGTTGGAAGTTAGATCTTTAATTCTTTTGATTCTCTCTTCTTTGGGAAGATATTCATCTTCTTCTCTTGTCAGGATAGACGGAATTCCTAGTTCTTGTAATCGTTTATACATATATTTAGCAGCTTGAAGAGTTAAGTCTTTTTCTTGTAAGTTATTCCCAATAGCCCCACTATCCATTCCTCCATGACCGGCATCTACAATTACTTCTATTGTATTCTTTGGATTCATACTTTCACCTCTATAATAAGTTATGGTCAATTTGGGATTTTGCCACAAAAAAAACAACAAAATGTTGTTTTTATTTTTTTCCTTTCCATTTATTAAAGAGATCATTCATATCAAACTCTGTATAGGAATCTACTATTTCCTTATAAGGAGCAATCTCGTCCATAATCTGTTGATAAAGCTTGATTCCGGCAAATATTACCGCAGCAAATAATAGTAGAGAAAAACAGGATTTTACTATTCCTAATACTTTACGATTTCTTTCTCTTTTTTCTAGTTTTTCAATTCTTTCTTCTAACTCTTGTATTTTATTTTCTACTTCTTCCATAGGATACTCCTTCTATTATTCTAGAATCCGTGACCACCGCCACCACCAGAGAAGCCGCCTCCGCCGCCTCCTCCACCTCCGCTGGAGAAGCCTCCGGATGATCCTCCGGATGAACCACCACTAGAGGATCCGTCACTATCGACATATGGATTGTAGACTCTATGACTTCCTGTTTTACTTACAAAAATATCTTCTACGTCTAAGCTGCTTTCACAATTCTTAATCAATGCTTTATTACTTGTTTTTTTAATACGCGATACATTCATAATATGTAAGAAAGAGAATAGGAATCCTAATACTAGGGCGATGACAACATTACTGATATATCGCATTGGTTCTAGTATTTTTCCTCCTTCTAATAGTGTTCTCATTTCTTTGAATGCTTCACTTGCACATTGATAATATTCTTGACTTCTAGCATATCGATATATATTATCACTTATAATATCTGCTTTTTCTTTGGTTATGATTCGATAATTGTAACCAGAAGAGCAAATATAAATATAGCGATTGTCCATATCTAATAGAAATACGGTACCACTTTCATTTTCGAAATGACTATAATAATAGTTTTCGGCATATAATTGTGGAGAGTATTCTGGATTTTCAGAAATGCTTTTAAAGACGATATGTCCATATTCTGTTAAATCCATCATTTCATCTTCTAATTGATGCATTTCTTCTTCGGTAAGTAGTTCTGCATCATCTTCGATAATTAATTGATAATTTGTTTTTTCATTGGTGATGTGAATTGGTTCTTTGGCATTTACAAAGACTGGAAATAATAGTGCGATTAAAAGAAGGAATAATTCTTTTCTTTTAAGCATTCTCATCACCTCCTCGTTTTTCCAATTGAGGTAATTTTGAAGAAGATAGAGCATTATGCTCTTTTACTAAATCATTAAAGGCAAATAATACTAATAATAAAGATAGTAAAGCCGCTCCATAATAGAGAGAATCTTCAATCGTTCCAGAAAATAATACTGCCACACTAATTAAGATTCCTAATGTTTGTTTCCATGTATATTTACGGAAACGTTCTGCAAATCTCATTCTAGGAATTTGATTTTCTCCTCTTTGACGATATCCTAAGTCTTCTGTATGATTTTGATGTTCCCATAAATCCCTTATTTGTTTTTTGGATATTAATAAACTAATTACGGAAAAGAATATTCCAATTAGAGTAACGGTATATGGTCTTACTAAAAATCTCCAATTTAGTAATAGGAAAATAGGAATCGTTAGTATTAAGGATAAGACAATATACTTTTTATAGTCGATTGGCATATCCATGGTAACTTTTCCAGTCTGTCCATTTACCACTGCATAATGAACAATATTCTTTTCTTTATTTACATTTGCTAGAAAATACACTGGAAACATTCCGATGGTTCTTTCTTTTACTCCCATATGAATATGAGGGACGGAACAACCATGAGATGCAAAAGTTCTTCCTTTTTTTAAAGATAATTTATCTCTAGCATCGTTACTTATGATTTTCTTGGCATCGGTATCATAAGTATCTAGATCTACATCTCTAGCATCCGCATAATAACCACTCATATAATTAATATTAAAGGGCTCTATGTCTTTAAAATCAAAGGGAATTGACATACTATATTTGTCATAATATTTTGAAGCTAAATCATAGGATAGTCCTTTGTAATTGGTTTTAATTTTAGCATCTACTTTGTAATCATGATAATAATCATAGCCAAACAAATGAAGATATTTTACACTACCTGTGCTTGTAACTTCTCCATCGTAGCCAATATCGTATACACAATATGGCATATAAATTCCTCTAAATTTACTGATAACGGTATCCGATTTTAATTCTTTTGGTACAAATAAAGAGTGACTAATTTTCTTTTTATAATTCTTGATAGCTTCTTCTTTGGTAATCTTAAAAGGAATAATATAATCTGGATGAGTTATTCTCATTAATTTGGATTCTATTAAAGCATTGGATCCGCAGTAATTACAGAATGTAACGGCTGTTTCATCAAATACTAATAGAGTTGCTCCACATTGTGAACATGTGTATCCTTGTGCTTCTAAATAGTTTGTGCCTTCTCCCGTAGGATTATTTTTTCTATTTTCCTCACTGGCTGCTTTTATAATCGTTCTTAATTCAGCTGCAGTAAACTTGGAATTACAATAATCACATACTACCTTTTTCTCTTTGGGTTCATAATGAGTTTCTCCACCACAGTTTGGACATTTTACCATAATTTCACCTACTTTTCTTTTAATTTGATTGAAATTTTTTCCTTTTTCGTTTCTCTTAGTATTTCTAGTGAGATGGTATCTCCTATTTTATGTTTATATAATTCATATCGAAATTGTGTTTTATTATGTATTCTTATTTTATCCATCGATATAATAATATCCCCTTTTTGTAGTTTTCCTTCGACATTTGAATTATCTTTAATTTCTGTAATAATTATTCCTTCTGGTAAATCGAGAATGTCTAAATCATATTTCACTAGTGTTGCGGTTTCTTTGGTATCCGCTATTCCTATTCCAAGCGAAGGTCTTTCAATTGTTTTTTCTAATTCTAATGTCTCTAATAGGTTTTCTATTTCTGACGTTGGGATTGCAAAAGCCATTCCTTCTACATTTACATCCGTAAGTTTCAAGAAACATATTCCTATTACTTTTCCTTCTATATTGAATAAGGGTCCGCCACTATTTCCTTGATTGATTGGGGCATCTATTTGTAGAGCTTTTATTCCAATATCAGTATTTTCTTCTTCTCTTGGAAATTCTATATAGCGATCTTTGCCAGATAAAATACCAGAAGTTACGGTTGACTGATAAGCCGTTCCTAAAGGAGTCCCAATTGTGAATATCGTATCTCCTACTTTTATACTATCACTATTATCTATTTCTAGAACTTTTTTTATATATTTTTTAGGAACTCTTAGAATGGCTATATCCATATAAGAATCTGTCCCTAATATAGTAGGTTCTACTTCTGTACCATCCTTGAAAATTACTTTTACTTTCTTTTCTCCTGTTATTACATGTTCATTTGTTAGGATGTAACCATATTTTGTATCTTTTTTATATATGAATCCTGAACCATTTCCTTCTTTTGTTTTTATTTCTACAACTCCAGGTGTTACCTCCTCAATCACAGCAGAAAGAGAGGGAGTCTGTATCGATTCTTTTGAACTATTTGTTAGCCATAAGAACATTAGGAATCCTCCCATTAGAAAAGAAGAAATGATTAAAAACATTTCTTTTTTTTGGGTCTTACTCATCTACATATCGACTCCTTTCAATATTGGCTAAATCTTTCCAATTCGTTGGGAATCCCATACGATTTAATACTTTTTCTATTTTTATCGTATGAAGGTTATAATTTAATGTTTCTACAATATGATCTAATTCGATGGTCATATTTTTAAAGTCTTCACTTTGAAGTAATTGTTTCATAATAATGATTAAAGCAAAAACATCATTTTTTCCATAAATATATACATCATCCTCTTTTGGTATTTTTAATAACTGATGATATACAGTATTATTGATCGATTTTTGGGTCTTGTTTTCATATAATATATCTTCATGAGCACAAAGGTTTCGATAATTGGCAAGTATTGGTAAATATATCGTAAATATTTCCGGTTCTACTTCATATATTTTGGCAATTTCTTGTTGATCTTCTGGTTTTAGAATTTGATACATTTCACTGACAATTCCAAAAGATAAGACTTTTACTAAAATCCAAAGCGGAATATATCCATAGTTGGATACGTAGTGAAGAGTAGCGGAGTGTTGGGAACCATTCACTCGAATTTGTCTTTTCATCTTCTTTAACAAGTCATTTAACTGAGCCTGTTTTTCTGGTGCTTTGGTGAAGTTCTTTTCTTTTAAATAATCTCTTTCACGATATCCATATTTTTTCGATAATTGATAGGAAATAATTGATTTTAAGTTATTTTCTATTACTAATAAGTATTTAAATAAAACATTACGAAAAGAGCGATCAAATAAGAATAAGCTATACATTTCTTCAAAGGTTGTTCCTGGAAGAAATGTTTTGTCTTCTTTTGATTTTGTAAATAAGTGACGATATCCATTTAAAAAGAAATAGTTTTCTCTTAATAAAACTCTTTTGACATATCTTTCATCTGAGATGGTCATTCCTTTATTTTTTAGAATTTCTACTTGTTCGTCTAGATTTTTAAATTGTTTTTCAATCATCGTATCACCTTATCTCTTCGTGTATTTTTTCTCTTATTATTCTTTTTTATCTTCTTCTTTTTGATCTAGAGCTTGTGTCCCCACATAGTGAAGATACCGTACTCCTCGTCCATTGTTACGGGCATTTAAATAGGATTCTATACTACATTCTCCTACTCCATTGGTTACAAACTTGGAAGAGTGGATCATATTTCCATCTCCAAGGTATAGACCTACATGGTAACAATTATTGGCAGCGGAATGAAGTCCTGCTGTATCTTTTTTATTAACAAAACAAACGATGTCACCTGGTTTTGCTTCTGAGGCATCTACTTCGATAAATCCTTTGTTGTAGGCATCGTAATTGTCTTTTGTAACATTTCCCCAATAGTTCATACAACTACCATAGAAACCACCATTTCCTTTTTCCTGAGCACTGGCTCCATTAAATAATACTTGGTTATAGCAGTAGCTAACAAACATCGCACAACCAAAGCCTTCTCCATCTCCTTCTTCTGGTCCATAATGCATACTGTTATAGGGAGAACCAATTTGGGTTCTTCCGGCCTCAATTAATTGAGCAATTTGTGCATCGGTTAATGGACCATCGGTTAGAATTGGTGCACCAGAAGAAATCGTAATACTACCAGGAGAGGCACTAACGCTTAAGGATCCGGCTGACGCGGTTGCGAGATAGGATTCTATTTCTGCCTTTAAACGGTTTAGTTCGGTCGATAAGGTATTCATTTCATTACTGTAAGCTTTTATAGAGGCTTTATCTCCGCTTGCCGAAGCGGCATTAAAAGATATCTCTGCTTGTTTTAGGCTTTCTTTCGTGCTGATGTATTGAAGATATAAATCACAGGCTGATGAAAAAGCATTCATTTCTCCTTCTAGTGTAGAATTATATTCCCCTATAAACTCTTCTGCCCTGGAAACTAGATTTTGATAGGAATCCCCTATCCAAGATCCAGATAAGCTGCTAATTTCCGTATTATACTGATTTAGTGTTGTTTTAAGTGAGTTTAAATCATTACTGACGATTCCACTGCTTACCATATTATCTACCCTCTATCATTATAATTTTACCATAAAACCTTTTCTTTCTTCAATATGAGAACGATATTCTAAAATAAAAGGTGTAAATCTATTTTTTGTGATATAATGAATTATATTATTGTTTATTAGGGGGAATCTATATGCCAGCTACGATTACTCATGCTTTTTTTGCGAAGGATGTTTATGAAATATTGCCATCCGAAATACAATCAAAATTAAATGTAGATCGTTGTAAGATGTTTGGACAAAGTGCCGATAGTTTTATGTTTTATAATCTATTTTCCATTTTACCAGGAAAGAAGATTCGTGATTTTCAAGATTATTTTCATACTCATAATACTCAAGATTTCTTTTTAAATATTCTTCAATATATGAGAGATAATTCGATTGAGGACGAAGATACGTATTCTTATTTAGTGGGTTCTATTTGTCATTATGCATTAGACTCTACTTTGCATCCTTATATTGTATATCGTTCTGGGCAATTTCAAAAAGGAAAACCTAGTACTTATAAATATAATAATGTTCATGCTTTTATGGAAGCTTTTCTTGATAATGATATGATTCGCAGAAGAGAAAAAGTAAATCCTTATACCTTTCCAATTGGGGATTTTTGTTTTGATTTGAAAACTTTTTCAGAGTCTTTAAATAAAACAATTCAATATACTTATTATAATACTTTCCATATGAATCAAATGGATTCTATCTATTATAAGTCTTTAAAACAAATGAAATTTGCATTAACTGCTTTTCGTAGAGATCCTTATGGAATAAAAAAAGTATTTTATCAAATCTTGGATACTTTTACTCCTCGTAGTTGTTTTCGCTTTGAAGCTATTAGTTATCATCTTCCGCTAGAAGATTCTCATAATTATTTGAATTTAAATCATACTACTTGGAGACATCCTGTATCTTATGATGTTACCAGTACAGAGTCTTTTGTAGATTTATATTTAAGAGCTATTAAATTAGCCAAGGTAATTGTTTGTGCTAGTTTTGATTATTTAAATCATAAAGATATTGATTTAGAAAAAGTATTCCCTAATATTAGTTATGTAACGGGATTAAATTGTGAAGATAAAAGAGAATTAAAATATTTTGATTTTTAATTCTTTTTTTGTATAGAAAAAAATAATCCATCTCATACTAATTCTAGGTGATGGTATGTTTTATCAGTACGACATTGTATCAAAAGAAGGAGAAGAAATTCTTTATATTTATTGTTCGCTGAAGCAAGAGTTTTCACAAGAATTCCTTTTTCATGAAGAAGAGGGCTGGAGTCAAAAAATACAAAATTATATTTTACAAAATAATATTCCTTTTCGAGGAAATAAAGTATATTTAATTGTAAATGGAATTGTCGTAAAAGTTTTTGATTTAAAACATTCAGAAATCTCTCCTCAACCGGATTTAAAGTATTCTATGGAGCATTTTAAGATTATTCTTCATTCTCCTGATAAAGTACTTACTATTTCTTTAAAGGAATATCTTATTAGTATTTTATTTTCTTTTTCTAATTATAAAATTCACAAAGAAGGTTTAAAAGCTATTGCGGTTTTATTTTCTACTTATGCTTATAAACAAATGCGAGAAAAAAATTATTTATCTGTCACAGATGATTTTGCTCTTTATCAACCTCTTTCTTATTATCAAGCTACGCTTCCAAATTTTTTAGAATTATGTCAATCCTATCAAGAATTGTTATTGGAAGTGGATGGGGTTTTTCTAACGTATGAGAAGCAGTTTATTCTGCCATTTATTCATTATTCTAATAGTGGAAAAACTTTCACTCATGACAAATATCCTTATTTGTCTAGTGTCAAAAGCTTAAGTGATATGACTTCTCCTACTTATGTGGAATCTCATACGTATTCGTTTTCCGAATTAGAAAAGATATTTCAAACTTCTAGTATTGATCCTCATTCTATTCAATATATCCATCCGGATGGAAAAAAACACTTAGTTTTGGGGAATGAGAAATTTTCTTTGGAGGAATTTCGAAGAATTTTAAATCTACGGTCGACTGTATTTTATTTTATTGTTTATCCTAATTCTTTTCGAATTATCACTTTAGGATGTGGTAATTCCTATGGCCTTAGTATATTTGGTGCGAATGATATGGCAGAACATGGACTTCTCTTTCACCAAATATTAAAATACTATTTTCCTAAAACTAAATTATGTAAATATGTAAAAGAAAAAGAACTTTCCTAAGAAAGTTCTATTTTATTTGATCTTTTAATTCTTGAAGAGCTTCATCCGCATCTCGGTTAATTTCAATGGTATTCTCTAAGAATTTTGAATACCCTTCTACGGTTGCGGAAAAATCTGCTAATTCTTGAATATTACGATTTTTCAATAAGGAATCTATAATTTCTGCTTGCGCTTTTAATTCTTGAGCAATGTCCATTACTTCATCATAACTTAATTTATCAATCATCTCCAAGCGCCTCCAAACTTTCTGGATTTGTTACTTCTGCAGAAGGAGATTCTTTTTTGAACTCTTCGGCTTTTTGGGCAACGATTTGTTTGTATTCTTCAATTGTTTCAATATAATTTAGATTATCTAAATTATTCCAACCAGCTTTCATTTTGGCAAGATAATCAAATATTTTATTTACAGCTGTAACATATTGATTATACTCGTTCATAATAACCTCCTTATAATAGTATGATTCTAGATCCGTTCTTTAAGTCTGTATCTCTGACATTCTGATTTACATCATAAATAACACCATTTTCTTTACTATAAAAATTGGTATCACTTTTGATGATATAGGCTCCATCGGTTAATTCGATTAAAGCACTTTCAATCAAAGATTTAATCGTTCCAACTTTTTTGTTGATTGGAATGAACAAATCATATTTTTTTTCTATAATAGGGATTTCTAATTCAATTAGTATTTTATTTTTATTATTCATATCCATCCCTCCTATTCATCTGACATAAGCTTCATTAAAGCAGCTTTTCCTTTTTTGATAATATAACCAAATCCTGGAGCTACTTCGGCACGTAAAATTCTGGCATTGGTTGTTACTTTTAAGGTGAATTGGTTACTTAAACCATTTCCAATCCAAATACCATCGGATAAGTCTACGTTTGGTTTGAACCAAGATTCAAAGTTAATAGCTTTAATAGCATCAATATTATCTACAATGATACACTTAATATTGTTTTGTTTCTTACAATCTGTTAGTAAGGTAACAAATTTACTCTTCTCAATAGCACTTAATTTTCCTAACATCGAATTAATGTTAATCAAGAAGCAAACGGTTGTTTTTTCCGGATCATTGGCAGAGAATGCCTCATTTAATTTATCAATTGCTTCATAGCAAGTATCACTGGCATATGTTATTCGATCATTGCTTGTTAGCGTCAAGGCACTATTACTGTCGAATACAATACATTCTGTATTATTAATACTTAAGAAGTTGTTCATTAATCCTGTTAAGAATTGTGGCTCTGCTGTAACATCTTCTCCAGTAACAACATACATATACTTATCACGGAAGTTGATGGTTGCGATTTCAAGAGTTTCTTTTTCAACTCCAACAGGGATGCTTCCAAAAGATCCCAATTTGTGAGAGACAAATTCTTGATTTACAACATCTGGTAAGATTGGAATTCTTGGTGCTTTGAAATCACAGATTTCATTTAATTTATTAGAAACAATCTTAACATAGTCGGTAATTTTTTCTTCTTTATAAGTGTAAGCTGTTTGGAATTCAAAGATTCCATCTAATAAAATCATTCCACGTCCATACGCTTTTGATGGCTCTTTTTTACGAACTCCTGGAATAACAGATGCATAATCCATTGGATCATTGAATTGTAGTACAACATTTTGCTTGAAGTTTTGACGTAGACGGTAACGTACGGTATTTGGTCCATTGGTACTGAATATGAAGATAACTCCATATTTCAAACAGTCTCTGGTCATTTGACCAATTAATTCTTCATAATCTGGATAAGTTTCTAAGAATGCTTCTACGTTGTTGATGATGATTACGATCAATGGAATTTGTTTTCCACCATGATTAATATAGAAATCATAAGATCCATTGTAATCTACGAAGATTTTCTTTCTTTCTTCTACAATACTGTTAATCATCTTAAATAAGTTTGCAATCTTTTCGGCATCTCCTGATAGGATTACTTCTCCTACATGAGGAGCTTGACGGAACATGGTTAATGTTTCAGCACCAAAGTCCATAATATAGAAGTTAACTTCTTTACTATCATGAGTTGAAATAGTTGAGTATACAATACTTGCTAGCATCAATTCTTTACCACTTCCAGCAGAACCAAATACTATGGTATTACCTTCTCTTGATAATGGTAGAGTTAATACGTTTTGTGCTTGGTTATCTGGATCATCATATTCTCCAATAATTGGATTAATAT
>AUXO012207747.1_pt1 | contig 12598 bp, 9 predicted proteins | sample 768731 | NCBI WGS metagenome assembly AUXO01 (sample SAMN02715735, study PRJNA202380) | gut metagenome | biome: sheep rumen | host: Ovis aries | place: New Zealand: Palmerston North | reverse complement strand
GAACATCACATAGAATTCTTAAGCAGAGACTGCGGAGAGCCCAGCAAAAACAAATGAATAAGAAATAACACCTTTGGATAATATGAATAATTGGATTTCATCTCTACGACTCATATGGTTATTGATGAAATAGCAGCAAGTAGGTAAGTATCTTATTCTAATGCATTGGACCTTGTATTGTACTTTGAGCTACATTACAATAGGCCGACCTTTGTAATAGTGTTTTACAAATGACAGACAAAAAGGTAATATAAGCTATAGACTATATGATGAATTAAGAGCAAAAAATTAATAAAAAATGAGATTTGTAAATTTGTTTTGACAAAGAGTTAAAAAACAAAAAAGTATATAATAATTGCAATTAGATTTGCTATATTTTATTAATTTTGCATATTAAAATGTTTTTATGGAAAATAAAAAACTGTTGCAGTTTAATGTATCAGCAAGAACGGCGAAACTAATTGGATTAGAGAATTTCGCTAATGCTGAAGGCGCAATAATCGAATTGGTAAAGAATGCTTATGATGCCGATTCGGAAACTTGTGTTGTGATTTTTGACATTAAGAACACTCGTAGGGATTCAGCTATATACATAGTTGATACTGGCATAGGAATGAATGATGAAATCATAGTCAAGCATTGGATGACAATTGGCACGGATGACAAGCTAAAAAATTTAAAAACTTCTGAAAAAGGTAGGGTAAAGAGTGGCGCTAAAGGGATAGGTCGTTTTGCTTTGAATAAACTTGGACGCCAGTCTTCAATGATCACTTTTCCAAAAACAGGCGGTAATGGTTTTTTTTGGTCTATTGATTGGTGTGACTTTGACAAAGAAGGGTATAATCTATCTGACATCAACGCTGAACTTGTTGAAGTTGATAATGCTTTTTTAACAGACAAAATTACTGAATATGGTATTTCGGGTTTGGACATAATACACAAACTTAGTCATTGTGGATTCCATGGTACTATATTTCAAATAACCAACCTAAATGATGACTGGGATGAGGATGCTATCAAATCTTTGAATCAAAATCTTGAAACCCTTGTTCCTTCTCATCTCTCTTCAGATTTTTCAATGTATCTATACAGTCTTGGAGATTTAGAGAAATATGGTTTGATTAAAAACGCGGGATATGATGATTTTGACTACAAAATAGAAGCTTCATTTTTAGGCAAAGAAAATAGAAAAATAAAGATTAATATAACAAGAAAAGAACTTAATTTATCTTTATTAGAATCCACATACAGAGATTTATTCTCAATGCCAGATATGAAATCATTTCCTTATAGACTAGAGGATTTTCAGGCAAAGACATTTGAAAAAGAAATAGAACTAAATGATCATATTAAATCTGACCTATTATCGCGAATTGGACAATTTAACTTCGTTTTTTATTTTATAAAGAATGAGGTAAAGGATGATGCTGATGAATATGCAGACAAGAAATATCCATATAATAGCATAAACAGCCGACAAAGGAAACGTTGGCTTAAAAAGTATAGTGGAATTAAAATATTCCGCGATGACTTTAGAGTTCGACCATATGGAGAGAATGGTGATGATTGGTTAGGTCTAGGTAAAAGACAGAGCCAAAGTCCTGCAGGCGTGGGTCGCAAAAAAGGCGGTTACCGAATAAGACCCAATCAAATATCTGGAGCTGTCTTTATTTCGAGGCTATACAATGAAGTTTTTGATGACCGTTCAAGCCGAGAAGGTATTCAAGAGAATGATGAATTCCGTCTTCTTAAGAATATATTGCTTAGAATAATAGAAGAATTTGAACTGGATCGTAATATTGTGATGTATAATCTCTCATCTCTGTATAAATCTAAGCATCCTGAGGAGACTAAAGCTTCGGAAATAGCAAAGAAGGTCCTTTCAGAAGAGGATAAGCAGCCAGATAAGCAGCAAAATGAAAATTCTTTCAGTAATGATGAGGAATTGAAGTCATTAGCTAAAGGATATCAAGCACTGCAGGACGATTTGTTTGATAAAGAAGAAGAGAATAGAATGCTTCGAAGTCTGGCAAGCACTGGTGTGGCTGTGGCTTCATTTACTCACGAATTAAATGGTATATCTGAAAGCTTATTACCTAGAACAGATTTACTCAAATCCGCGCTAGAGAGTTTTGTGAGTGAGAGCGATATAGAAGTGGAGAACAAACTGGATAATCCTTATTATCTGATTGAACTTATAAAAAAACAAGATACCAAACTACATCAATGGCTTGATTATTCTCTCAATGCTATTAAGCGAAATAAAAGAGACAGAACGGATACTTCAATAAAAGATTATTTTGCTCGGTATATGGATTCGTGGATTGTGGCCTTGTCACAAAAAAATATCCATATTGAAGTGTTCCCGAATCCTAGAGAGGCTCTTTTAGATTGTATGTTGAATTGCTATGAGATGGATTTGGATAGCATTTTTAACAATTTCCTCACCAATTCTGTTGCATCATTAATAAGATCATCTCGAGTTGACAAAAAGATACATGTTAAGTGGAAGATTGATGCTCAATTCCTTGTAATTGATTTCTTAGATAATGGACTTGGAATAGCAGATGAATATAAGGATGACCCTTATAGAATTTTCAATGCGTTTGAGACATCATCTTGCGACAATAAAGGAAATAAGATTGGAACGGGAATGGGGTTGTTTATAGTGAAAAGTGTTATTGATAGTTATCCTGATGCATCGGTTTCTCTTATAAACGGATTGGATTGTGGATTTGGAATAAGAGTAATGTTTAATATCAAAAAATAATATATATGACCAACATTAAGTTTAAAGTGGGATATCTTGATGAAGATGAAATTTGGATGGCTCTTGTTCGAAAGAAGTTGTCATCAGAATTTGATATTTGTTTGATAGAAATACCCATTACCTTAGAAGAAATCTGGGAATATATTCTTGAAAAAGAGTTGGATGCAATTATAGTAGATTTCCAGTTGTTTGATTCTGGCAAAGTTTCATTTGATGGGAATGATGTGGTAAATACAATCACTGCACACAACCAACACTTTCCGATAATTGTACTTACGGCACACGAGAATAGGGCATTGGATGAGCTTGACAATGTTTTGATTGTAAAAGGCAAGAAGATAATAAATGATGCCGAGGAACTTCCCAATTTTATTAAGATGCTGAATGCAATAATACGCTCATATAAAGAAAAATTGGCAAATAGCCAACAAACAATTCTTGATCTTCAAAAGAAAGATTGCTTGACAGAGTTTGAGGAATCCATTCTATTTAATGCTCAGCTATTTCTTGCAGAAACAAGCAAAGATGATACAGTATCACCAAATAAGTTTTCCTTTGGTTATTCGAAACAGCTACAGGATTTGTTAGACAGGACCAACAACCTTTTAGAAGAATTAGAAAAGAAAAAGAAATGATTATGGATTTCAGAAATAAAACCCCTAAAAGAAGGTCAAATCATAAAACAGAAACTGATTATCACAAATATAAAGATGATTTACGTGAGGATTTCTATTGTAGGTGTGGATATTGTGATGATCATGATTTTTTTCGTTCAACCGACTATCAAATAGACCATTTTGTACCCAAGACACAATTAAAGACCATTAACCTAACAGATTATTCAAACCTTGTATATTCTTGTAGGAGTTGTAATCGACATAAATGGAATAAGTGGCCAACTGGTATTGAGAGTATTTCAAATGATGGCCAGAAAGGATTTATAGACCCCTGTGACTCCGAATATGACAAACAGTTTTCGAGAAATAAACGTGGCGAGATAGTACCAATAACACCTCTTGGTGTTTGGATGTGGAAAGCTTTGAATTTAGGAAATCCTGCTCATTCTTTAGTTTGGAAACTTGAAAAAATTTACAAGAAGATCTCTGAACTTCGGACAATCTTAGCTACCTATCCTGAAAATACCGAAAATTATAAAAAGTTAAGTCCTTTAGTTGACAGTTTAATGTTTTTTCTTGAACAACAGAGAGGTGGCAAACCAATTTTCTAAGGTTAATGATAAGACAGTTTCTTAACTTCCTTAAGGGCAAGAAATTTACGGATGTTGATAAGGTAAATGCTCTATTTGTTACCACATTCGTTAAATGCAATGGTTTGAGTGTTAAGCACAACAAACTGTTGTTGAAATATTTATTGGCAGAAGAAGGAGTCTCGATAGATTTCTTAAAGCAGTTTGTAAAGAACAAGAGTGTTTTGACTTTAGAGGATTTGACAAGATTGTTTGAGTTTGTGGTATCCCCAGCTGACAGAATTGTTACAGGAGCAATATATACTCCAAAACATATTAGAGATACAATTTTAAATAAATGCTTTAGTAACAAAAACAGAAAGCTTTTAAGAACAATTCGTGTTGCAGATATATCTTGTGGGTGTGGTGGCTTTCTAATGGATGTTGCTTCATATATTCATATGGAAACAGAAAAGTCCTATTTTGACATATTCAAAGATAATATTTTTGGAATAGATATCCAATTGTATGCAATAGAAAGGACAAAGATTCTGTTAAGTTTGCTAGCACTTTCAAATGGAGAAGATGAAAATTTTGAGTTCAATCTTATGTGTCGTGACACATTAGATTTCGCTTGTAATGATTGGGATATAAGATATAGTGGATTTGACATGATTGTAGGCAATCCCCCCTATGTGTGTTCCAGAAATTTGTCAGAAGAAACTCACAAGAAGTTGAAAAAATATGAAGTCTGTGGTACAGGACATCCGGATCTTTACATCCCTTTTTTTCAAATTGCTATAGAAATGTTAAACAAGAATGGGCGATTAGGATATATTACTATGAACACGTTCTTAAGATCTGTCAACGGCAGAGCGGTTAGGAGCTTTTTTTCGGAAAACCGGTTTTCAATAAGTATTGTTGATTTCCGTGGCTATCAAATTTTTGAATCAAAAAACACATATACTTGCTTATTTTATCTTGATAAACGACACCGAGCGGAAGCTCTTAATTATACAGTTGATGAACAAGGAGAACTATCTGGAGACATACGATATAATACTATTCCATATGATACATTGGATAATGAAAAGGGGTGGCCTCTGAATGACTTTGGCAATACGACAGCGATTGAGACAGCTGGCATTCAAATTAAGGATTATTGTCCTTCTCGTCATGGAATTGCCACTCTCAATAATGACACCTTCATTTTCAGCCCAGTAGCAGTTGATGAGAAGTATTTTTATCTCGAACTTAATGGGAAAATGTACCCCATAGAAAAAAGGATTTGCCGTGATATAATTAATCCCAATAAACTCAACAGCACCGAAAATATTGATTTGCTTAAGGAGAAGGTGATCTTCCCTTACAGAATTGAGAAAGGACGTGCTATTGTATTCAATCCTGAAGAGATGAGTTGTAATTATCCTAAGGCATTATCATATTTATTGTATAGAAAAGACATTTTATTAAGGAGGGATAAAGGCAATACTAGCAAATATCCACAATGGTATGCTTTTGGTCGAACACAATCATTGATTATGCCTCGATATAAACTTTTCTTTCCAAAATTCGCAAACAAGTCATTAAGGTGTGTAATTTGTGATGATCCAAAACTAATGTTGTACAATGGTCTCGCTTTTGTGAACTCTGATAAGAGGAAATTAATGATCTTGAAAAGAATTATTGAGAGCAAATTATTCTGGAGATACATTCAAAAAAATGCCAAACCATATGCTTCTGGATATTATTCGCTGAGTGGAGTGGATATCAAGCATTTCGGAATACCAGTTTTATCTCTTGAAGAAGAAAATGAATTGTTAGCCATTAACGATAAAACCACAATTGATAGTTGGCTTAAGAATCATTACAAGACAATTGAATGACTTGATCATCCAAACCTACTTAATTAGAAATCTCTTAATAAGTTAAATAAAAAAACTAAAAAAAAAACTATATAACTTTACATTATGGGATATTAAATTATCTGCCAAAGAATCGTTCATGTCCCTTATTGATATCAAAGGCTTGGGCATGTGAAAACATACCATATTGAAAATGCTGTATTTATGTAACTAATCAGTGTTTCATCTAATATGGTTGTCAAGCCATTTGCAAACTTAAAGGCAAACCTCCAATCCATTCAATGAACACTTTATTAAATAAACTTCCTGAATGCAAAAATAGCAAATCTTTTTTACGCCTATTAATGATGTGTTTCTATTTATTTAATCTTTTCGTTTACCTGTTTTTATGTAACAGTATAACCGATCGGTAACATCTGCATACTGTGAAAAAGTCGATATCATTGTGTTTTGCTGAAACGGTAATGAGCAAGAATTAACAGAATATACTCTTTTCTTCTTAGGTTCATTCTTAATGAAACTAAGAAACTCAAAAAGAAACTGCATTTCGTATTTTCCTCTTGAGCGTGAAGGTCCCATTAGTTTTAACTCATTCATGCTCTTGACAATCTCTTCTTCTTTCAATTTTGGAGCCTTATAAAACTTAGCTTCAATATCATGTAATGAGTAATTGTGGGTAATTTTACCTATTTTCAAATTCATCCATTCTTTTGGAAAACAATTATCAAGCGAAACATCGCGTCTATTCCAATTGGGGTTATGATATAGGCAACTATACCAAGCATTCAAAAGTAGTGTTCCCTCAAAAAACTTGTTATGCTCTTGATGAAATAAATCCATACACTTATTATAATGCTCATTATGTTCTACAATAGATATTTTAAATTCTGTTTTAAGAATGTTACCAACACATGTATCTGAGAGATAATAGTTCTCAATAGCATAGCCATCTGTCACGAAAATTGTGTCAGAAAGCGAGTCATTACTATCAAAATCACGATCAACGAAATATCGCTTAGTATAAGCATGACACTCTTCTTTTGACTCAATAAACTTATTTGCCGCTATTACTGATTGTTTACCATCACATTTTATTTCAATGGGCTCTTTTTGGCATACATTACGTACTATTGCTCTGTAATAAGGCATATCGTAACCTTCCACAAAACAATATACCACATCCGTTCCATACCTAGGTATGAGCAATGTAAATTTAGAATAGATTACTGCAGCCTCATTTCGTTTTTGGGCTAATGCTTCAGGAGTATAATTGTAATCTACCATTATCACTTTATGAATTCGTGTATACCAACAGTATATTTTTGCAAAGTGTCTCCAAATATAAAAGGAGAGTGAGTCACAGCCATTAAGAACATGCAATTTCCTGATGCTATAATATCTGGTAGAAGATTTTCTTGCCAATAAATGGACAATGATAATTCCGGTTCGTCAAATAACACGACATACTTCATATCAAGCTCCAAATAAATTTGAGAAAAAATGGAAACAATTTGTTTCTCTCCAGAACTTAGTTGCTCCAACTCGACACCATATTCTTGTGACACCATCGGCTTTCCATTAATACAACGATAAATTGCGAGTGTCATATTACTTGCATCATAAACAAACCGCTTGTCATTCAGATACTTATTGCACACATCGCAATATTTATTAATCGCAGAATCATACTTCTCTTGACTTCTATATATCATCAACAACTGCTGTAGATAAAACAAAAGGAAATCATTCCCGAATAAAGTTTTATCATGATTCTTGAACTGATTTAATATTTTAGACTTGTCACTCTCATTTAACCTGCTACCTGTTCGATCAAGTACAATTCTCAACTCCTCCTCTGTACAATTTAATTCTTGCTTTGTTCCTAAATTCATATCTAGCATCTGATGAATTACGTCTCCAGACACATTTGTAAAACCTTCTAAAGATGATTTTTTAATAATGTCAGTAATATTCTCAATGCGTCGGGCCACATCCTTCATACCAAAACGGATATTCATATCTTGATGCTCTGTGTTTCTATCTATCTCAAGACGCATCAATCTACGCCTTCCCTCTTGTGGAAAAAGACTCTGATAGTCTACTTCTACCCTTCTATACGTTGGATAAAAAAGAACTTTATAGCCATAACTATCTATTAAGTTTTCCATTAAACGGAAATCATTAAAAGCTTTTGTTTGCTCATTCCAAGTAAAGAACTCTTGATATAAAACATTACCAGGAATTGTTTTCAAAAAAATATCATTATTAACAAGATTAAAGAAATCCTTACGCTTTCCATCGTTTATCAAATTGACTGCTGTCAAAAAAACTTTTTTTGATGTGTTTTGTCTTACAATATCAATAATAGAATGGCCTTCACTCTCCCTTCTATCAACATATGAAGCATATTGTTCAATCAAGTTTCTTTCATAATAAAAATTTTGGCCATCAATAACAATTCGTAATGCGACAAAATTTATCTCCAAAAGACGTCTATAAGAATGTGTTATTATAAAATTAAGTGCGTTCAGAATACTAGTCTTGCCAAAACCATTCTCACCAATTACAATAAGAGTCGGGTGATTAAATGTGATGCACACATCCTTGTACCCAAAAAGACCAATAAGCTCAAATTCTTGTATAAATATATTCTCCATAGTTTACTTTTATATTGTTTCTTCTTATTTAGCAAAGTACTTCTCATTATATTTAGTATAATAGCCACATTTCCATTACAACGCATTTATCGGTGAAAAACATTCTGGAACACACCTGTTTATTGAATTATAGTTTGCTTATCTTAATATAAGATTTCATTGCTGCAAGGTAATAGAGAATTCCCTATTTTTTATCATATTATAATATAAATTGCGATAATTGTATGAACAACAAGTACTCTTAAAAGAGTAACGAGCATATACAATCCACATTAATTTAAAGCATTTGTTTATGATAGTAACAAATCATATTGCTTATAGGATTGAGGTTAATAATTTACTAGACCATACAAAGGTAAACAAAAATATCATACGTTGTATCTTGAAATATTAAAAAAATTCCAAATAATCACATTGAGATTACAAAAAACGATGAAAAGTATCCCCAAAAACATAAATTCATCATTTCGATATTATGAATGAAGATAAAAAAACATATTCGTAATCTTGTATCTGGCAATTATTGGGATGACAATCTTGATATGAGAGCAAACAATGAACGTATGCAACGACTAACGGATATAAATGATTTACAAAAGCCATATTATGAGATCATAGAGTATAATTCTCTCTTCTTTCAGAAATTGAATCTTGTGAAAGATATACATATTATTGGCCATTCATGCGCGGAAGTCGACTATCCATACTTTCAAAAGATTAAAGATTCTGTTGACGTTGGTTCGACATGGCACTTTCCTCCATATAACGATGATGATAAATATCGTATAAAGCAACTTATTAAGAATCTTGGGATAAAGTTTAATCATAGAACGGGAATCTGATATCAGTTCTAAGCTTATCCACTCCATTCATATAAAGGAATTCAGAAGGTTGAGATTTTTTATGTTCCCATCGTAGTTTATGCCTCTGACTGCTTGATATTAAGCACAGCAAGACTTTTTAGCTTTTGCAACTCCGACATAATGAATAATCGTTTCTATTTCATATCTTGTTTATACTATATCTGTTTTCAACAAACTCATTTTCTGACAAAAGCTGATTTATATTTCGGATTTTTGGTGATGTTCATTAGACAATCTTTATAGAGCGCACCATCTCCTCCCAGAAAGTATATGTCACTACAAAATTCTTCCCACCAGCCATTTTTGATGGAATCGAAATAATCATTTAGTAATTCTTGAGAAAACTCCGGTTTATGCTTGTCAATCTCAATACCCTCAGCCTTCAACTTTTCACAAATCGACTCAAATGTCTCTCCATTGTTAAATAACACATTTAGCCTTACGGCATCCTCCGATACAATCCGGTTTACCCAACGATTTTTGTATGTTGTTTTCCATGATTCCTGCAAAATATCCATTGCGAAATACTTTCTTCCATTGTCTGATTTCTTAAAGATTTCATCTGATACAGAATTCTTATGGCGAAAATAAAACATCCTTACTTCGGGAAGTATCTTAAAATCTACACCTTTAGCCATCTCTAAGAGGAATCCATGCTGAGCTCCACTCCTCATGAACACCTGCTTGCCAATGACAGAAAGCGAATAGTCCTTATTTCTATTTGTCATAGCTCCAGGCATCTGCAATTCATAGCAAAAAATTACTCCTAAATCTTCACTGTCATGTATTGGGTAATAAGAATCGGTCACTGTGTCATAACCTGTAGTAGCAAAGAATTTAGCTGTTTCAACATTTGAGGTCAAATCCAGAAAACTTGTCTTATTATAATAGTGTTGAGTCAGTCCATACTTGTTCATAAAAATACGGAACATATCATGCATAATCTCAACACCATCTTGAAGGCATTTTATTAATGGGTGTGAATTCAAAAGCATAATCATTTCTTGCCCCCAAATTAGAGGGTCTAAGAAATATGTTTGCTCCTTATTTCTAAAAAGATTTGGAACGCATGGACCTGGGTAGTCTTTAGATTGGCCTCTAAAAAGAAACTTTCTCCCACGCAGATTAGGCTTCAACGTGAAATGGAAGACTCCATTTTTATGCAGTTCATTCTGGTTAACAACAAAGGCATCTTGAGGTATTGAGAATTCGTGATTATTGGCAACGAATGGCGAAGCCCATGGAACCCTGAACTGATGGGATACCAGATCATAAAAATAACGTTGATTCTCTATGTCTTGCAAAAGAGTATCTTTGTTATATGCATCTCTTTCTAATTCAAGTATGTAATCAAAAGCTTCGTTAACATCTTCAAATGGATTACTAATCGTTCCCTTTTCTGTTTTATCTATAACACGCACCGTTGATTTGGGAGGATTTGCAAAGTAGTGTTCATAGTATTTAAACTCCTCTTCATCTGTAAGTCTAAATTTCCAACTTAAATCATCATTAACAATCTCTTTGGGTAGTTTGTAGTATTGAGTTTCAAGGTTCAATTCATCCTTGAGGATTTCTTTTGCACGTAACATCAACAATTGTCCAATTCCAGGAATCATTGGCACAGTCAACCCCTTCAAAGATTGCACTACATAACTAAAAGCATATGCATCAATATCAGATTCTGGAGTCCTGAAGAAATCCTCATTATGAATCACCTTTTTTTGATAAATTTTCCTGACACCAAAATACACATAATGACGAACACATGTTGGAGTTTCGTTACGCATCATCTGATTGGCCAATATCTCATTAAAAACGAGACAATCATCATCCGTAATATCTAGGATGTTTGAGGCAACTGCATCCTGGTTCAGTTTATTGACATAAAGGACTTTAATCGTTCCTGAGTCCATGTTCAAGATTTCACATGCCTCTTTAATATACCCTTTAATTACTTGTTGTGCTATTGTCATAAAACGAATTAATTTAAATCCTAACAATAATTACCATACGATCAGCTCCTGCGCCTGTGTTGGCATATTCAACACTTTTGTCATTAGACCCAAAATCAATCTTTAATGATGTCTCTTCTGATGTCTCTTCTCGGACTCAGTTAGAATGACTTCATCTGAGCCCATTTCTCCTCATAGTTGTCAATATATAATAATTTCATAATAACAATTTACCTTGAGACTACAAGTTAAATATATCAGGGAAAGTTGAATCAATTCTTTTTGCATTAGTATGAGCTAACAACCGACCAATATATGTAATTTCAAATCCAGTTGGAATCCTAGACCACCAATATCTAACAGTTCTCAAAGCCTCATATGAATCCCATAATTTAACGAAGCTATTTTTTACTTTATTCATTTCCAATTTATCTTTAGAATATAGAGATAAAATGCGATTAACTGTTTCTAAAAAATTAGGATTTATTGATTTAAGAGAACCGAACTTCAACCTTTTATAGCCATCTAAACATTCATTATCTATTAGAACTGAACGTGATATATGATTTTCATCAAGAATCGTGAATGCCTTTCCCAACTCATCAGAATCATTTTTTATTCCAACGCAAACATATCCTTTCATTTGCGAAGCAATATGATTTTTTGAATCTACTAGTCCCCGTGAAGATAACCTTAATGCTCCTAACATATCCAAATGCTCCAACCAATCTGTCCCCTCTGGCAAATTCAAATACATTATTTTTTTATATGCGTTATCTAAATCTTTCAACCCATCACTTACAGAACCGTTATTTGGCACATAATACTTGAAAGCGCAAGCTACAGAAAGTGCACATAAAGCATCATTGTCAATCTCATCTACTATTTTGATAGCGTGATGTATTCCAGCATCAATCTTTCTGTCGTTTCCTTTAGCAACGTGACAAGTAAGCAGTTCTGATAGTAAGTTCAAATCTTCTATTCTATCGGTTTTTGCAGCAGTTCTTTGAGCATCTCTCAACAAAAACTGAAATTTGGGATCTTTGAAAAAATCCAAAGCGCCCTCAATTTTTATGATTCTCGGAAGTAGTTCACGGCCAAATGCATTTAATCTATCATTTACAGTGGTCTCAGCAATTATGGAATACTTATTTATTGTCTGTGGAACAAGCTGTTCGTAAACAGTTTTCGCTAAAGAAATGACATCTGATGATGTCACACCGTAATTATAGTTTACTTGCGTTATACTCAAATTGTCTTGACCTTCAATTTGATTCTGAACAGCGAAATCTCCAGCGGTTTGAT
>AUXO010645722.1_pt1 | contig 12598 bp, 14 predicted proteins | sample 768731 | NCBI WGS metagenome assembly AUXO01 (sample SAMN02715735, study PRJNA202380) | gut metagenome | biome: sheep rumen | host: Ovis aries | place: New Zealand: Palmerston North | reverse complement strand
GTTCTTGCTTGTCTGGTACCGGGCCTGTATGATCATGATTTTTGGATCTTGTCGGCGATTATGGCTGTTCTATGTGCTGCGATGGCATTTGGTTATCGTTATCTCTATCGCAACAAAGCGGAGATGGTGGATAGCAATATTGAGCTCACCCGGGCTTTAACACAGATCCGCAAATACAACTGGTCAAAGATATGGATTCTGATGACATATTTGATGGCTTGTGTTTCTTTATGTATGACTTTATCTTTTCAGTACCCGAAAGCAGCCTTGTTGCTCATGATTGCCATAACGGTGATCATGGTCGTCTTAAGCATTCGCATTGAAATGCGGATGCGCACCATTCAAGAACGACTGACAAAGGATAGCGGCACCGACTGGTATGTCGATGATGATGCACACTGGATCGGCGGTTTTCTTTACTACAATCCCGATGACAGCCGCTTGATCATCAACGAGCGGATCGGAATGAACTCTACGATCAATATGGCTAGACCGGCCGGCAAGATCTTTATGGGCTTTACCATTCTCCTTCTTGCTGCTTTGCCGTTTTTCGGGATCCTGTTTGGATCCGGACCAATCGATATCCAGGTGAATAATGATGTAATCGTAGCCAAGGAAGGCTGGACTACCTATACCATCGAAACCGAGGATATCGAAGAGATTACCGTCCTGGATACATTACCGGAAGGGATGGTACGTATCATGGGGACCGGAATGGATACCCTATTGAAGGGAGACTTCTCCTGCACGGAATATGGAAAGATGAAGGTTCTTCTTGATCCAACCCAAGGTCCGTTCGTACTGATCAGGACCAAGGAAGGAAGACTTTACTTATTAGGAACAAGAGATAATAAAATGACACAATCCTTAAGCAGCCTGAACGGATCCTCTTAAGGCATATCAAAGCGTTTTGGCTGCCTGAAAGTACTTTAGATAGAACATATTATCGATATGCGATAGGATGGTCTCAACAAACACACGAAATATATCGATTGGCCGAAAGATATATGCATAAAAAAACGGCCTGGAAAGAAGAGTGACATGAAAGTTTATATTTTATTAACGGTGCTGGCAATGACAGCTCTGGCTGTTGTGCCGGCCATCCTATGGAAGCATAAAACCAAGGCTTCCTGGAAAAGTTATTTTATTGGTTTTGTGATCTTTATGCTCTTTGCGCGTATCCTGGAACCCCTTTTGCATATGGTATGTCTGATAATTGACAGTCCTGTATCCAGGTTGATAAATCATTCGGCCATCTTGTATGGACTTTACGGAGGACTGGCTGCCGGGCTCTTTGAAGAAACCGGAAGGTACACGGCTTTCCGATGGATCTTAAAAAACCAGAAAAGACCAGCTGATGCCGTGATGTACGGATGGGGCCATGGAGGCATAGAAATACTGACGATCATTGTTCCGGTATTGATCCTGGCCCTGCTGCCAAACCCGGATCCAGCTGTACAGGGTGCTTTGCCTGATATAACAATTGCTTATCTGGCCTCAGCCTTGTTTGAACGGATCTTAGCTGTCAGCATCCACGTTTGTTTATCCGTATGGGTCTGGAAAGCGGTCCACCAAAAAAAGATAATCTGGTTTGCAGCAGCGATCCTGATGCACGCATTGATCGATTTTCCGGTCGGATTGTATCAAAAAGGACTTCTACCACCGGTGAGTATGATGATCTGGCTGGTTATGATCACTTTGGTTTTGGTTATTTATACTATACAACTTTATAAAAAGATGGATCGGTCATGATCCATCTTATTTTAGTATATGTTTTTCAATGTAATCCGCCCATCCGTCTTCGGCACATGGCAGATCGGTAATGGCATCGGCAATGGTCTTGGTGTCATCGCTTCCATTTAACATACAGACCCCTGTACCGCTGATTTCCAGCAAATCGTTATCATTGGTAGTATCTCCAAAAGCAATCACATCCTCTAGTGAAATATTGTTGTATTCACAGAACTTTTCCAGAGCATACGCCTTTTTGATGTTCTTATCCCCAAATTCGATCAAGTCCGACTGCGTCTTAAACGCATGGTAATACGGAGATGGATGCTCAGCCACATACGCTTCGATCTTCGGCATCATTTCATCGGTCGTCCGAAACAACAACAGCGGCGTTTCTTCATTATAAAAATCAGAGAGGTCCTCGGTAATACGGTAAAACCGCCGGGTCATCTCGGAAGAAGTCTTGATATTATGGTCAGCCCGCGTACATAGGATGCCCCCGTCAATGTGCTTGAAGACCAGGCAATGAAACGGTTCCATCAAGGCCACAATTTCTTTACACCATTCTTTTTTTAATAGGAAGTACTCATGGTACTGCTGGTGCAGACCATCCCATAAACCAGCCCCGTTTAATCCGATGATGATATCACAATCCATGATTCCCCAGCTTTGCAGCATATTTTTCAAAGCGCCGACCGGACGACCAGAAGCCAGTCCGAATAAGTCTCCCTGGGCCTGGATGGCCTGGATCGCTCTTCGGGTTCTTTCAGTAATCGGCTGGTGATGCATTGTCAGCGTACTGTCCACATCACATAAAATCAGTTTTTTTGTCATTGTATGTCATCCCTCATGCTTGTATTATTGATATTCTGTATACTTCTTTGAAGACCCTTTGACCTTTTCAACCGGATACTTTTCAATGTTCTGCTGCAATTTTTCCAATACGATCGTTTCCAGATCCACATCCAGGGCATCCGCCATCACAATGCAGTAATTGACCACATCGGCCAGTTCCTGACATACATGTTCCTTATCATATTGTGTGTCGCTCCATTGAAAACACTCCAGCAATTCCCCGGCTTCGATGGCAATCGATTTAGCTACATTAGCCGGTGTATGATACTGATGCCAGTCCCGTTCATCATTAAATTGGCGAATAGCCTGCTGTGCTTTATTCCACATATGTTTTTCCTCCACATTGGTTTTATTATAAAGCGTATTTTTAAGAATTAAAAGACGGCTTAAAAAAAGACTCCCGAGGAGTCTTAAAATACAGGCTGATCATAGACAAACAAAGCTTCGTTAATCTCGTAGATCTCATGGTTTCCGTTGGCAATGAAATAGGAAACAATAAGGTCTCTTTTATCACTGGCTGATAACGGTGCCTTGGCTTTGTCCATGAATTCTCTGGTTTCATCCAATGTCAGTTCCAGCGCAATGGCCAGGGCAAGACAAAGATCTTTGTCCGGAGCCTTTAGAGAAATACGGATGGAACGTAGAGTATCCATACTGATATTAGCCTTTCGACAAAGGAGTGGATCCGGCAGATCCTTTTGTTTACAATAGGATAAGAAATCCTCTTTCCATGTTGTTTCCTTGTTTTCTTCTTCCTGTGGCCCTTCGACAGCTACAGCGTCTTCCACCGTTTCTTCGATAACTTCTTCCACAACCGGTGCTTCCGGTGGTTTCGGTGGTTCATCTTGGTGGAAGAACCATTTAAAGTTATCTGGATCATAGGCTGGTTTTTCTTCAGCTTTTCCCTTCTTTGTTTTTTTCTTTCCGGCTTTTTTATTCATGCCCACGGTTAGCCCCGATGGACGGTTGGCTTCTTCATGGTCGTCGGCATCAATAAACCAGGCATTCGGCTTGATGGGCTGTTCTTGCTCCACACCGACCAGCTTTTTCACCTTTTTAACAAAGTCCGAAGTTGTTTCCGGTTCCCTGGTTTCCTCTGTCACTTCTTCTTTCCAGTTCTTTGAAATATAAGCATCCAGCGCCTTGGTCGTTTCTTCTGGTAATGAGATCATTTCTTTATTATCCACAACGATCGTCAGATCCATATCTTCAGTTTCCAGAAAAGTACCGATTACATTCATCGGTGCCTGACGCACCATATCCTTTTCAAAGCCCGGCTTTTTACAACAGATCAAAGGCATGGCCAGGGATTGACAATGATGATACAAAGCCATATCTATACAAGCTTGATAACAATCCTCCAGCCTTGCTTGTTCATGATGGGTTCCCCCTAACCAGATGGGTTCTTGAATATGAATGACCTTCTTACATGGCAAATCAAAGCCCGGGGTCATGGCCGGTGTTGACTGTAAAGCCTCTCTGGCCGGTTTTAACTGTGGTCCAGCCGCTTCATAAAGCCCCAGATCCATATTTTCATCGTTGACAATGGCATCGGCTTTTGTTTCAGCCAGCTTTCCCTGTATGATCTTAAATGGCATAATTTCACTTCCTCTTTTTTATTTATTATACATGGAATTTCAGGCAGGTGAAATGCGCATCTTTAACTTTTCAACGGTTCATTTCTTTCCTGTCAACAAGGTAGAACCTTTCAAATCCAGCAACAAAGCTTCCTTTCGGTTCATAAACAGATTGCTTGTATCGATCAGCTCTACGGTTTCATACCCCATATCCAATAGCTTTTTCCGGAATGCTTGCATATCGCCGTAGCGAGCCGGCGACATAATATCATGGATCGCAAACGTTCCTCCTTTTTTCAGTACCCGCAACGTTTCCAATAACAGTTCCTGTTTGTTCTTACCGGCTATATTATGATAAACATAGTTGGAGGTCACCGCATCAAAGCTTTCATCTTCAAATGGAAGCGAAACCGCATTGCTGGATACAAAGGAGACATTGTCCACCTTTTCTGCTTGGGCATTCCTTTCACACAGCTTTAAAGAAAAGGAGGCATATTCTTTTCCCCATCGGTCACAGCCTACCATCCTGGCATGTGGATTCTGGCGAGCACACGCAATGGTCAATGCCCCGCTGCCACAGCCGACATCCAATCCGATGCCACCTTCCGGTAAGCGGACATACTTTGCCGTTCCTTCCACAATCTGTTTGGAAAGCTTGCGCTTACCATCATAGGAGAATTGATTGTATGCATAGGCACACCATGTACCGGCTGCCAGCATACCCACGGCACCCATGGCACTTACAGAGCCGATCATGCGGGTACTCTTTTTCTTTCGGGTACCCCCGTAAACAGCGGATAGTCCTAACACAGCGGCTCCGGTAAAAAAGCCGGCCACCATGCCTTTGGGAACCCAGTTCTTATAATCCGGTCGTTGCTTCAAAACCGGCAGGCTGGCTTGTTCCTGTTGTCGTATACACTCTGTGTATGCCAACGGGATCCGGGCTTCCAGCTCTTCATAATTGACGATCTTCCATCCGTTGGTTTCCAGAAATTCTCTATACTGTTCGGCGGTCCATTGGTGCTCAAACCGAACCCCGGCTATGGCCAGCAGACGATTCCAAAGACTGTCTTTATTATGCTCCACAAAATTCGGCGCAATCAGGATTCCTCCCGGTTTCAATACACTGTCGATCTCGGCTAATACCTTCTTTGGTTCCGGCACAATATGCAGCGCATTGGCAATCAATACCACATCGAAGCGATCTTCCTCATAAGGCAGATCCATCGCATCGGCCACTTCAAAGATCAGATTATCCGGAACCTCTCCTTTTTTTGCCTGCACGATCATATTTTCCGCATAGTCTGTGGCAATCATAGATTTTGCCGCGCAGGCTACACTTTTAGCTATTGTGCCTGGCCCTGTCGCAATTTCCAATACATCCTTATCCCGGATCACTTCCGGAATTCGTTCCATCATCTTCCGATATGTTTTCCCGTCCGCTCTCATCGCAAGCGAATAAACAGGTGCATAAAGATTCCATAGTTTCTTACTCATCGTAGTCCCTCCTGGTCTTATTGTACACCTATGAATTATCTATGACTAACTTTTATCTCAAAAAGGAACCCTGTATAGAACAGGGCTACTTTTTTCTCTTTTTGTAAAGAAGGATTCCACAAAGGCTCAATATGGCTGTCACACCTGCACAAAGAGCTGCTATTCCTTTTTTTGAGATCATCCGCTTTGGTGTTTCTTCCACTTGCTCGCTTTCTCCATCAATCAGACGGGCAATTGCGTTTTCCACTTCTTCCATCTTTATCGTCGGTTCAAAACGGTCTACGATATTGCCTTCCTGGTCAATTAAGAATTTTGTGAAATTCCATTTGATATCCTCCGGTGTCTTCGTGGATTTACTGATAACCTGAAAAAATTTAGATGAAATGCCTTTATTAATCGGTGCATTGGCCTTTAAATACGTATACAACGGTAATTCATCCGCTCCGTTCACATCGGCTTTTTTCATCTGTGCAAATTGTGTCTTATAGTTCAGTGTACAAAATTGAGCAATCTCTTCATCCGATTCCGGTGCCTGGTTTCCAAACTGGTTACAAGGAATATCGATGATTTCCAATCCCTTGTCATGGTATTTTTCATACAGCTCTTCCAGTTCTTTATATTGTGGTGTAAACCCGCATCGTGTGGCTGTATTGACGATCAACAAGACTTTTCCTTTTAACTCGGACAGTAAGAATACACTGCCATCCGCTCTTTCTATAGAGTAATCATAAATGCTCATAGTTTATTTCCTTTCGTATTCTCTTACTTTATACTATACCATTGTTTTGAAAAAAATGATTCTTACAAAAAACAATCCTTTATACATATTCTTTTTCCGGTTTTTCATCCAACAGCTTTAAAGCCAGTTTCATCTGGGGACTCATCCATTTGTTCTTATGATAAACACAGACCGATGTATACATACGATCTTTTATCTCGGTATCCACCGCAATCAGTGCGCCGCTTCGCAATTCTTCCCGTATGGCAAAAATGGGAATATACGCAATCCCCAGATTATTCATCACACCTCGTTTGACCGCTTCGATGCTCTGCATACGCATATCCGGGTTCAAGACGATGTCTTTGGACGCAAAATAATCAGCGATGCCAAAATTACGGAAATCTATGAAGGGACCAGCGAAGTACAGCGCATGGTCATCTCTGCCCGAATGGGGATCAAATAAAAAATCAGACCAGATGATTTCTGGTCCGATTTTTTTACAAGAAGACATCGATGGCCATCAATATCCATAGATGGATCGGATAGAATGCATAGAAGAAGCCTTTTCGTTTTTTACCTTCCTGTCCGTTATACAAAAACAGAAAAGGGATCACCAAAAATGTCATCCAGTCCGAATTCATGCAAAACATGTCAAATCCCTGAGATATAGATTCTGCTCCACCATATAGAGTAAAGAACAATAAAAAACTATAGAGCAGTACCGCAATTGACTGCTTGGTAAGGTTGCCATGAAAGAAATAAGAAAACAGCACAAACGGAATCAACTGTAACCCTCCTTCCAAAGCCAGATAATAATCAAAAGGCAATGGAATAAAGAGAACGGTGCTTAGTAACAAGCCCAATACAGTCAGTCCCCATGCCAGGATCAGATACTTCACCTTCTGACCACCAACATGATTCTTGGCATTTTCAAACAACCAGATGATCGTAAAGGATACCGCTAATGTCATAAAGATGTTATCTACTATTCCTTTTTGTTGAAATAGCATAAAGGAAAGGATGTTCCCACCCTGCATACAAACAGCGGCCACCCATAAACGGATCATGTATTTCTTTTTCGATTGTGTATGAAAGAATCCATCCACCATCAGCCACGCAAATAACGGAGCCACAAACCGTGTCAGTAAATGTATAATGGTTGGAAATACCGTATAAAAACGTAAATATGCATTGTCGAAGACCATAGCGATGGCTGCCAGGATCTTCAGCTGCATTCGGTTCAGACCTTGATTCATGAACGTTCCTCCTTCTGTTCGATCGTTCCGTCAAAGCGAAGATAGTAGGTAACGGGATCCTGTTCACTGGCAGTTGCCGTGATCTTCACTCCCTCTTTGGTCCAAACGATAAAAAAGTTATCTTCTTCGGCAGAAGTTCCATCGTTATAAAGTTCAATGGAATGTTGTGAAATCCTCTCTGTTTTCTTATACAGATCCAAACGACAATGAACCGGGCCAAATGGCCATTCCGGTTCGCCGATCATGTAAATTGTCAATTGATATGGTTCACCATCCTTATCAGCCGTAAGGATCTCCGTTTTCTCAAAATACACATGATACGCAAAGGATCCAATCCATATAAGGATACCGAGGATCGGAATCAGTACGATCAATACAAGTCTTTTCATCCATGATTTCATCCCATTCTCCTTCTATCCCTTTAACAAACTTCTTCATATATAACATGTATCAAGAGAAGAGATAATAAAACCAGCTGAAATATATTCAAAATCATTCTAATTCTATCTGATTTGGGTATATTTCTTTTTCTGTATAAAAAAGCTGTACAAATTGTTTGTACAGCTCATTGCTATATTTTTTTGGTGTAAAACCTATCCTATTTCCTCATTCTCTATTACATCGCTCCAGTCCAGGTGCATGAGCTGGATGCTGATCATCAAAAAGGCAGCAGCCAATATGACACTGAGCATCATAGCTCGGGGATATACTGTCAGAGCAAGTGTAAATCCGATCATCTTGATCCCGACATCAATCCATAACAAGTTTCTGCGTTTTTTCATGATCTCTGCCGGTATTTGGTGTGTATTGTTACAAGATTCCAGGACGTGGCTTAAGCCGATATTGGCTACTGTCACAAACATGACGAATACACCATAAAAGCCCTGTGCAATCTTGTTATCGAAATTCCGGCTGACCAGATCGGTGGCATAAGGGATCACCGAACAAAAAAACAGCAGCAATAACGTGACCCATAAGGTCCGTGCATTGATCCGATCGATATTTTCCCATTCGTTATGGATATTGACCCACATGGATCCCAGCCAGAAAAACGAAAGGGTGTATGAAAAAAAGCTGTAACGAAGGTCCCACAGTGCCGATAAGGAAAGAACTGTCGGTTTTTCCAGCTCTAATACGAGAATTGTCATAATAATAGCTAATACGGCATCGGTAAAAGCTGCCACTCTGTCTTTTTTCATTTTAATCTCCTCCGTTTCTTCTTTCTATTTTACAACATCTTTCATCTCTTCAACCCATAAATGACAAAAGACATAAAACATCTCAGATCCTTTATCTGAGATGTTTCGTTAGTTTTATAGTTTCATATAATCTTCCAGATCCGTAAAACCAATCTGGTTATAAAGCTTCTTTGCGACCTTTGAACTTTCCAGATAGATTTTCTCTGTTCCCTTTTTTCTGGCATCTTCTATCAAATATTCGATAATCTTGCGCCCGATGCCATGGGTCCGTACCTTGGGCAACGTATAGATATTCATCAGATAGCCGTTGGTTCCGGACGGATTATCTGGCGAAGGTAATTCTTTTTGATAACAGATGCCGCCACAGCCGATAATTTCATGGGAATCTTGATCCCGGGCAAAACAAGCGATGTGGCTTCCATCAGCAAGGTGTTTTTTATAGTAAGCTTCGTTCTGCTTTTCAAGCAATGAGAGATCGGCATCCCGTTCCATAGAAAACACTTCCCGTAAAACCTGCATGCGCCATTCCACCAATAAGGGTAAATCTTCAAGACCGGCCTCGACAATTTCAATCTTTGTCATCTGGCCTCCTTCATCACCACGGGCATCTTATCTATATCCGGCTTTCCGTTACTGTTGATAGGGATTTCCGGCATCTTTACAATATACTCCGGAATCATGAATTCGGTCAGATTTTCAGCCAGTTCCCTTCGGATATCAGAAACCTTGATATCGTTATCGGATACCACTATATACGCCGTCATGTACGATAAACCTTCTTCATCTTTAAACGAACGTACGACCGCCTGTTGGACACCGGTGCATTGATGCAGCCTGGATTCAACCTCCATCACTTCGACCCGTTTACCATAGATCATGACCTGTGTATCCTTTCGATGCAAAAAGGCAATGTCTCCGGAAGGAAGGATGTAGCCAAGGTCGCCACTGTGATACATGGTGCTTCCGTCAGCCAGTGTTTCAAAGGCTTTGTTCTCTTCGGCATGATCTCCGATATAGCCTTTGGATACGCCATTTCCATAGATGCAGATTTCTCCGACTGTCCCTTGTTTTACTTCATTTCCATGATGATCTAATATTTTGATCTCCGCACCGTAGACTGGTTTACCGATTGGATACGTTCCATCCTCTAAAACCTGTCCCTCATTACAGCGATAGTAGGAGGCACAAACCGTGGTTTCGGATGGGCCATACGTATTGTATACCTCTGCCTGATCCAGCAAACGATCGACATAGTGACCACGCAGCACATCGCCACCGCTGATCAACAGGCGCAATGAAGAAGGAATCGAGAACAGCTGGTTCATTTCCGCCAACAAATAAGGAAATCCTGATAACATGGTAACCTTGTGACGATATACAAAATCCATCAATGTGGTGATATCCTTCTTATCTTCTTCGGATGGAATTGCCAAGGAAGCACCGTTTAATAAGCTGGTGAAGACCTCCTCTACAAAGATGTCAAAGGAGCATACGGAATACTGTAACATCCGATCTTTTGTTCCCGGATGAAACTCATGTGCAAAAGCGCGCACGTAATGACAAACATTCGCATTTGTCACGCAGACGCCTTTGGGCCGTCCGGTCGTTCCGGATGTATAGAGAATATAGGCCAGATCCTGTGGTTTTCTTTCAGGCTGGTCGGTGTGACTGACCCTTCCATTCAGGGCACAGTCCGTAAATATCAGTTGATAGGAATCCAGCTTACTGGCAAACAGGCTTTCTGTCAGGACGACATCCACATTTCCTTCTTCCATCATATAATGCATTCGTCCCCGGGGAATATCCGGTTCAGCCGGGACATACAAAGCTCCCCTTTTTAATGCCGCAAAAATGGAGGCGATCATTTCAGCCCGATGACGCATTACGATCCCGACGGCTTTGGTGTCTGCAGGCAAGTAATCCGCTATCGTATCCACCATGTCCGATAACTGTGCAAAGGTCAATGTTCTTTTGTTCTCTACGATAGCTGGTAAGTTTCTATATTGTTCGACGGCTTGTTGAAAAAGTCCGTATACTGTATTTTCCATGGTGTTTCCTCCTTCAGACTTCGAGTAGTGCTGCAATGCCCTTGGCACTGCGAACCGCTGGTTGTTGGAAATGATTGCCTTTGTTCAATTCCCATTCCACATTCATTCCTTGTTGTTGTAAATGCTCTGCTATTTCCTCCGTATTGGTTTGTACGGTACTTAATATCGGATTTCTTGTTCGCGCTTCTTTATCCCCCAAAGATAGATAAACTTTCTTTGGCTTTCTTTTCATGGTATGGGTAAATACATAGTCTTTGAATCCAGGAAACCATAGAGAACCGGACATGGTGGCAACTCTGTCGAACACATCGGTTTGATACATCGCATAGAGGGCAAACAAACCAGCCAGTGAATAGCCGGCTATTCCGGTATAAGCCGGTGTTCCTTGCACCTTGTCCAGCGCTTCCGGAAGGATGCGGGAAACAAGCAGATCCAGATAAGCAAGAGCACCTCCGGTACACGGGGCATCCCCTTTCATAATCGGTTCGCAATACCATGGGGACATATCATGATCCCACTGCAGATTTCCGATACTTAACAGATTGAAATCCTCCGTATGGAAACGAAGCAGTTCCAGGACCACAGTCTTCGCATCACCGGAGAAGTTGTTCAGGACGATCAAGGGTCGATCTTCCTGCTGGCTCAGATAGAAAGTGATCTCCTTTCCACCTGATTCATATCGTTCTATATTCATAGATATTAGCTCCTTTTGATTATATTATTTTATAAAGTACAGAATATATTATTTGAATCCTACCTAAAACCAACTTTTCTGTACCCAAAAACGATAGAATAAAAAGATCACTGCATCAACAGTAATCCTTCTATCTCTTATTCCAATGTTGTTTCCTTCATGATCCATGCGGACATCCAGATGGAATGCCTTCTGATAAAACAATCGTGCGCTGTCACTATCCTTGGCAACCATCCATGCATTTTTCTGTTTGTTCCTATCTTCCTTTGCGCTTCTTCTTTTTCTTCTGTTGTTTTATTTGATACTTTTTTTCTTTTTCCAGCGCTTTCCTTTCTCTGTCCTTCTGTGATCTTTCTTGTTTGTTCTGCTCCTGCTGTCTTTGCAATGCCTGCTGAGATTTTGTTCCGATTTTGGTGCGCATCTGCTTTTTCACTGCTCTTTGTCTTCGTTTCGGATTCTTCACAGCCGGTCGAATGTTTGCTTCAACCGGAGAACTAAAGGACAATTCCTGATAATGATACAGAATATAGTTCCATATTTGACGATCGCTTGGTTCTGTTGCGAATATTATTCGGCTGACAGATACCTTCCCTTGATCCACCTGTTCAAAAACACAGATCCAGAATGGTTTTTCAAAATATACCGTCAATGTTCCGCTGATCTTGTTCATAACGGGTCCTCCTTCGCTTATGTTATGAACAAAGAACGGACAACCCAAGGAGGGAGGGTTACTTATCCTGTCATACAGGACGGCCGGGCTACCTACCGGCGCTAATGCATAAAACGACATGCACGTTGCGTTTTTATCTTTGTACAATGAATGTTACTTCATAGATTGTCATCCTGTCAATTCTTATTATTTTATCATACACACAATAATGACACCAATCAGGAAAAGTGCCGTGATACTTAGACTGATCGTAAGAGCCATCAATGTGCGGTACATCCATTTCCAAATGTTTTCTAAACGCATACAACACTCTCCTTTCACTTCCATTGTATGCGTTTTATTTGAAATAC
>AUXO015988617.1_pt1 | contig 12600 bp, 11 predicted proteins | sample 768731 | NCBI WGS metagenome assembly AUXO01 (sample SAMN02715735, study PRJNA202380) | gut metagenome | biome: sheep rumen | host: Ovis aries | place: New Zealand: Palmerston North | reverse complement strand
GATTAATTTTGTATCATTAAATATTTAAAATTAAATTTCTTTTCCTAAAGAAAGCTCAATAATTTTAGACTTAATTGCTGCAATAGCCTCTTCTTCATCTTCGCCTTCAGCTCTAACTTCAATTGTTGTACCTGAATAAATTCCAAGTGACATAACACCCATAATTGATTTGAAGTCTACTGTCTTTCTCATTGCAGTAAGCTTTAAATCACTTTTGAAATTCATACATACATTAACTAAAGTAGTTGCAGGACGAGCATGAATTCCATTCTCAGCAGTAATTCTAAATGTTTTTTTAACCATAAACTATAGTCTCCTTTATTTATAATCTATTTTCAATAGCTTTTTTAATTAATTCTGAGTCTAATCTAAATAGAGTTTTTACTGTAGAACCTGTAACGAAAACACCATTTGTTGCAATTTCTTTTAATCCATTTAAATTTACATTCTCTAAATCATTAACAGTTATATTTAATCTACCATTATCTACAACAACAGAACTTATATTACTATTGCCGCCATATAATCCTATTAAATTTGTAATAAATTCATCATCTACTTTTATTTTAGGTGTGTTATTCTTCTTTTTCTTTCTTAATGCAAATATAAAAATTGCTAATCCAATCAATAAAAGAGCTAAGGCAGCACCACAAATAATTAAAATGATTTGAAAATCTTTCATATTAATACCTTCGCTTTCTAATTACGAAAATATATAAATTAACTTATATAAATACTATTTATATTATATAAATTTAGGACAGTTTATTCAAGTTTTTATTAAAGAAAAATAAAAACGTTTTAATTCTATAGTTTATAGCTTATAACCAAACTTTTTAAAAAATTCATTTCTAAACTCTAGTAATCTATCATTTTTGATAGCTTCTCTAACGTTTTTCATTAATGTTTTTAAGAAATATAGATTATGATAAGTGATAAGTCTCATACCTAATATTTCTTCTGATTTAATCAAATGATTTAGGTAAGCACGCGAATAAGTTTTACATACAACACAATCACATTCCTTGTCTAGTGGACCATGATCATTGAATAAAGTTGCCTTTTTAACCTGTATCTTACCTTCTGATGTAAATGCGGTACCGTGTCTAGCATTTCTTGTTGGTAATACACAGTCAAACATATCAATTCCATAAATAGAGCCCATTACTAAATCATCAGGTGAACCAACACCCATTAGATATCTTGGTTTATCTTTTGGCATATAATGTGATAAATATTCTAACATATCATACATTTCTTCTTTTGATTCACCAACAGATAAACCACCAATAGAAAATCCAGGGAATGGAGTCTTCATTAATTCTTCAAGGCAATATTTTCTCATTTCTTTAAATTTACCACCTTGTACAATTCCAAATAAAGCTTGTGTGTCTTTATTTGGATGATATTCCCATCCTCTTCTTGCCCATCTAATTGTTCTATCTACACTTTCTTTCATATATTCGTATGAAGAATCAAATGGAGCACATTCATCTAGTGACATAATAATATCTGCGCCTAAATTATTTTGTATTTCAATAGATTTTTCTGGTGATAAAAATAATTTAGAGCCATTCTTAGGATGACGGAATTCTACACCTTCTTCAGTAATTTTTCTCATCTTTGATAAAGAAAAAACTTGAAATCCTCCTGAATCAGTTAATAAGGCACCATCCCAGTTCATAAAACCTCTTATGCCACCAAATTCTTTTATTAATTCATCACCTGGTTGTAACCATAAATGATAAGTATTACCTAAAATTAATCCTTGAGATACTTCTTTTATTTCAGATGGTATTAACGTTTTTACTGTTGCCTGAGTTCCTACTGGCATAAACATAGGTGTTTCAAAATCACCATGTGGTGTATGTAAGATACCATATCTTGCACCACAACCTCTTATGCCACCAAATTCTTTTATTAATTCATCACCTGGTTGTAACCATAAATGATAAGTATTACCTAAAATTAATCCTTGAGATACTTCTTTTATTTCAGATGGTATTAACGTTTTTACTGTTGCCTGAGTTCCTACTGGCATAAACATAGGTGTTTCAAAATCACCATGTGGTGTATGTAAGATACCATATCTTGCACCACAGTTTTTATCCACGTGTAAAAGCTCGTACCATACAGGTGCACTCATTATCTTACCCTCTTAATAGACTTAATTGTAACCTTCTTTTTTGGAGCATCATACATATCAGTATCAACTGATGCAACCTTATCAATTACATCAAATCCTTCAATTGTTGCACCAAAAGCGGCATATGAACCATCTAAGTAAGGTGCTGCTTCATGCATAATAAAGAATTGGCTTGATGCTGAATTTGGATTTTGAGCACGTGCCATAGAAATAACGCCCTTTTCATGTGCTAAATCATTCTTAACACCATTTGATCTAAATTCACCTTTAATTTCTTTATCAGAACCACCCATACCGTTTCCCATTGGGTCTCCACCTTGAATCATGAATCCTTTAATGATTCTATGGAATGTTAATCCATCATAGAATTTCTTATCAACTAAGCTTAAGAAATTATTTACTGTAATTGGGGCAGTTTCTTCAAATAGTTCTAATAAAATCTTACCAAAGCCCTCAATTTCTAATTCAACTCTTGGATTGTTATCATTTAAAAATTCTTTATAATTCTTCATATTTTTCTCCTTTTATTCAATAAACATAGCGTCTCCAAATGAAAAGAAACGATATTTCTCATCTACTGCATGCTTATATGCATCCAATATAAATTCTCTTCCTGCAAGTGCTGATACTAGCATAATAAGTGTAGATTTAGGAAGATGGAAATTTGTAATTAAGGCATCTACTACCTTAAATTTATATCCTGGATAAATAAATATAGATGTATTTTCACAACAAGCTTCAAATCCACCTAATTCATCTCTATATGCAGCTTCAAGTGTTCTTGTTGATGTAGTACCTACAGAAACAATTCTTTTACCACTCTTTATTGCCAAATTTAATCTTTCTGCAGCTTCTTTTGTTATTTGATATAGTTCAGTATGCATTTCATGTTTTGATGCATCTTCTTCAGTTACAGGTCTAAATGTACCTAAACCTACATTTAAAGTAACATAAATTAACTCAATACCCTTAGCCTTAATTTTTTCTAAAAGCTCTGGTGTAAAATGAAGTCCTGCAGTAGGTGCAGCTGCACTTCCTGGGTTTTTAGCATATACAGTTTGGTATCTATCCTTATCTTTAAGCTTTTCATGAATATATGGTGGTAATGGCATTTCTCCAAGTTCATCTAATATTTCAACTAAAATGCCATCATATATTAATTTGTAATGAGTAATACCCTCATCAAACTTCTTAATACATTGAGCTTTAAGCTTACCATCGCCAAACTTAACTATTGTACCCTCATGTACTCTTTTTTGTGGTCTTGTTAAGCATTCCCAAGTATTATCACCTAAATCTTTTAATAATAATACTTCAATTGATGCATGAGTATCCTCTTTTTCACCAATTAATCTTGCAGGAATTACTTTTGTATCATTTAAAACTAAAACATCATTTGGAGTTAAATAATCAATAATATCCTTAAAATGATGGTCAGTATATGTTTTATTTTTTCTATCTAATACCATTAATCTTGAGCTACTTCTATCATTTAATGGAGTTTGTGCTATAAGCTCTTCTGGTAAATAATAATCATAATCATCTGTTCTTAACATTATGCAAAAATCCCCTTATAGAAATCTATTCCTAGCTTATTATAAGCTTTTTCAGTTGCAATTCTTCCTCTTTGGCTTCTTTTGATATAACCTTCTTGTAATAAATAAGGCTCATATACATCTTCTATAGTAGAAGATTCTTCTGATATCGTTGCCGCAAGTGATTCTAATCCAACAGGTCCACCGTTAAAAGAATTAATAATTGCACCTAAATATTTATAATCTGTATAATCTAGACCATCCTCATCAATTCCAAGCTTTGATAAGGCATCCTTACATACATCAATTGTAATATCACCATTATTTTTAACATCCGCAAAATCACGTACACGTCTAAATAGACGATTTGCAATACGAGGAGTACCACGACTTCTTTTTGCAAGCTCTAATACTGCATCAGATGAAATATTAGTTTTATGTACCTTTGATGTTCTTAAAATTATTTTTGATAAATCTTCAATTGTATAATAATCAAGTCTTAATACAACACCAAATCTATCTCTTAGTGGTGCAGTTAAATCTCCAAAGCGAGTTGTTGCACCTACAAGAGTAAATGGCGGTAAGTCTATTTTTATTGTTCTTGTCTGACTATCCTTACCAACAACTATGTCTAGTGTATAATCTTCCATTGCACTATATAAAACTTCTTCAACATATCTTGGAAGACGATGTATTTCATCAATAAATAAAACATCTCCTTCTTCTAATGTTGATAATATAGCCGCAAGATCTCCACTTCTTTCAATTGCTGGTCCTGATACTGTTTTAATATTTACACCAAGCTCATTTGCAATAATTTGAGCAAGTGTAGTTTTACCAAGTCCTGGAGGTCCATATAATAAGACATGATCTAATGATTCATCTCTTTTTAAAGCTGCTTTAATATAAACATCTAGCATCTCTTTAGCTTCAGATTGACCTATATATTCATTTAATGTTTTAGGTCTTATAGTTAAATCATCAATATCATCAGTTTTATGCTCATTAGGATCTACTAAAATTTCATCATTATCCATTCTACTTCACTAGTAATCTTAAAGCTTCTTTTACTAAAGTTGAAACATCCTTAGTATTATCAAGCTTAGCTAAGATTCCTGTTACCTCCTTCTTAGAATATCCTAATGCCATTAAAGCATCTAATACATCATTTAATTTAGAATCTAATCTATTAACTAAAACCTCAGGTTCTGCAAGCTTACCCTTTAAATCTAGGATAATTTGTTGCGCAGCCTTAGGACCAATACCTGGGAATTTCTTTAAATATTTATCATCTCTTGCCTCAATTGCTCTATAAACTTCAGAAACAGTTGCTGATGCAAGTATAGATAATGCACTCTTAGGACCAATACCAGAAACAGTGATAAGCTTTAAAAATAAATCATGTTCCTCCCAAGATAAGAAACCATATAATTCTATCGCATCTTCTTTTACATGCTGATATAAATATATTGTGTAAATTGTATCAAGTTTATAATTATATGGATTTGGTACTATTACAATATAACCAATTCCATTGTTTTCAATAATTATATATTTTGGAGTAATTTTTGTTATTGTTCCTATAATATATCCATACATTTCAAATCACCACAATATATATTACCATATAATGGTAAAAATTTAAAGGAAATCCTATTGAAAAATATGTGATTTAATCCCTTAAATAATGCCGTTTTTCTTTACTAAAATGAAAAAAAATTATATAATATATATAATTAATGCATAAAGGAGGGAATATATGAGTGACTTTGAAACAGATTTAGATAAATTCAATTTAAGCATCCAGTCAATAATCAATTCATATGATGGGCTAGATACTAATTCTCCTATTACTCCTTCTTTAATTGATAGCATAAGAGAAATCACCGAATCAAACTATCATTTAGTATGCGAAACTTTATATAGATTAAATAAAGTAATAGATCAAAATACTAACGCATTCCAAAATGATTTAATAATACATAATAAAAACGTTAATGAATTAAATAAAGAATATCAGAAGAAAATTGCGCGTGCGACACAAGATATTCAAGCTCAAATTGATTCTAAAAAGAATTCTATTAAAGAAGAATATGTTTTTAACAAAAATAAAAACGATGATTTAATGTTAGATACAGAAACATTCATTAATTCTTCTAACCTAAATATTGATATGCTAAGAAATGATGCTAAAAATGATATTGCTAAATACACATATCAATATAGTGAAGCTAAATATACTTATGCTGAAGATGCTGAATCTTATAACGATGATACATTCAAAAAATTAGCTGAAGTTGAAGCTACTTATAAAGAAGATCAAAAAATATTTGTTGGACAAATAGATACTATCGCAAATCATTATATCGAAAGATTAAAAGAAATCGATAAAGAACTTGATGAATTACGTCTTAAGCATACACTTGATATAAGAATTGTTAATGAAGAAAAAAAGAAACTTTCTATTGAATTAAACGATAAAATTAAGCAAATCAATAATGAACATTCTAAAGTGTCAAATAAAAGTAAGATGCAATATCAACAAACTCAAATGTTTTTACTAAAAGAGCGTCAATCTAAAAAGAATGTATATCTAAAGGAAGCTCAAGATTCTAACAAGGAATTCATTACTAATGCTGAAAAATTCATTAATAAGTTTAATGAAGATAAAAAATTATTTAACGAAAAGACAAATGAAACATTAGAAAATAATTATTATGATTTATTTTTAAATCATAAGGAAGAGGAAAAAAAGCTTCATAACTTTTATAAAAACAATTCTTCTTTAGAAAAAAATGAGTTAAAAAAAATAAAACATATTCATCATAAATACTATCTTGATAAGAAAAAACAAGCACAAAATGAAATTAAAGTTTTAGAAAATGAATTCAATAAAAAAGTATTAGAATTCCAAATAAATAAAGCTAAAAACGATGCACAAAGACAAGCTGCAATAAAAAAATATAACGAAAACGAATTAAAAGATAATAAATATTATCAGGAAAAAAATAACCAAGCTGATCAATTATCATTACACGAAATATCACTTGATTTATTTGAGGTTAATAAAGTAATCAATAGGCTAAGACACGAATCAAATATTAAGATATTTGAATTTGAAGCTAAAGCTGATGAAATTGAGGCAGTTTATCTAAAAAATAATGAAAGATTATTAACTGAAAAAAGAAAATGTCAGTTAGAAATCCAATCATCTAAAAAGCTTAAGGAATTAGTCCAAGATATGCTTTTAAAAAGATACAATAAAGAGATAATGCATTTAAGAATCACAGGTGCATTACATATTGAAAGATGTAGAAAGCTTTTAGAATATAACGAAAGACAATTAGATATTTATACTAAAATATCTAATTCTGTATTTGATTATTCTCAAAAGAAAATCGAACTACAAAATGATGCAAGACGTGCAATAAACGAATGTAAAAAAGATACAAATAATATAATGCTTGATTTAAATATTATGAGTATAAATAATAATATTTCTATTCTTGGTAATTCAGAACAATATGAATCAAGAAAATTATTTAAGGAATTCTCATTCAAAAAAGAAAAAGCGATTAATACTACTTTAAGGAAAAGATTTACATATGAAATTAAAGATATTAATCACTATACTTCTACACTTCTTCTTATATTTAGCGCGCTTGAAAATACGATAGTTAGTATTATTAATTTATTATTAAATAATGAGAAAACTGAATTATCTAATTTTGAATTTATAACTAATTTTATTAGAAAAATCAAAGCAGAAATATTCGCATTCACTAAAATAACAATTACTAATTATAAAAGAGTAATGATTGAATTAATTGATCAAACTATTAAATTCGAAAATGAATTTAAGTTTGAAGCATCTTTTAATTCAACAAACGATCATTTTAATGAAGAAACATTAAGAATTAATAATAATATTAATGATACCGTAAGACGTATTGATGATTTAAAGCTTGAAATATCTAAAGAAAATAAAACTATTCAAAGCTTATTATTTGGTATTAAAAACGATAAATCTGCATCTAAAGTAGATTTATCTAAGCAAATACAAACTTTAAAAAAGGATATTTCAAATAAGAACAAGTTATTAAAAGGTTATAACGAATCTATTAAGAGATTAACTAATGATTTAAGAGATTTAAATCAAAGACATGAGGATGAAATTAAAGTCATCACTACTATGCAAAAGAATAATACTATTTCATTGTATAAGTTACATCAAATAGTAATAGATTTATCTGAAAATATTTTACAAGGATTAGATGAAAAATTCCAACAAGTTAATAGAATAGATTTAACTTTTGATAATTATAAGAATGAATTATTTGAAAAATATTCTACTCTTAAAAACTATATAAATTCAATTAACATTGATATATATAAAATGATTAAGGAATTCAAAAAAGAAACTTTAAAATATCATAAAGCTGATGAAAATACACTTAATAGCGCATATTCTTCTTCTATTAAAGAACTTGCGATTGAAAACAATAAAAACCTTAAGAATCAGAACCAAAGATTCGTTCAAGAACTCAATTCTAAGAATAGAGATTTAAATATCGCAATAAAAAAAGAGAATAATACTCAACATTTATATAATACATATAATAAGAGATTAGATAATCAATATGCATTAAGCAATAAAGAGACTAAATCTTTATTAATAACTAATGAAATTCAATTATATAGAGAAATAAACGCAATTAATCAAAACATATTAGATATAAAAAATGATTATATTACATATACTACTAATCTAGATACTCAATATAAGTTTAATAGAAAGAATTATTTTAGAGATGCTGAATTACAAAAAGAAAATTATGATGTGGCACTAAGAGAATATATTGTACAACGTGATAATGATATTAAGAGATTACCTGATGCAGTAAAAAGTAGAATATTAATGTCTTCTTTCGAATTAAAAGATAGAAACAAAGAAGTTGATTTAGATAAAGTACAAGAAATTGATGAATATTCTATAAAACTTAAACGTTCTAAGGCTCAAATTGATTCTATTATGCAAAACTACAATAAGAGTCTTGTACAAATAGAAAAAGAAAGAAAAGAATATATTAAGAAGGTTAAAAAGCCTAAGAAAGCATAAATCATGTTTATGCTACATAAAATGGAATAAATGCGTAAAAAACACCTTTGGATTAATCCAAGGGTGTTTTATTTTTTATTTTCTTTGTAACCAAGCAGGAAGCTTAGAAGATTTAGATTCAGACTTTAAAGGAGCTTTTTCAGGCTCATTTTTAATTTGTTGAGCTTTAAGCTTTTCTTCCTTCTTTAATCTCTTTTCTTCTTCCTTACGTTGTTTTGCTTCTTCCTTAGCGCGTCTCTTTTCTTCTTTCTTAGAAAGACCAGAATCAAATAATTCTGCAACTCTATCCTGGCTTGCAACTGAAGCTTCAGGTTCAGACTCGTCTAAGTCAACTTTTGGCATATCATTCATTCCATCATAAATGATGTTCTTATCACTCATATTACGATAGATTTGTTCAGCTAAATCATCATAACCATTATTACGTGCTTTAAGTTCGTATCCTGTCGCAATAACAGTAATAACTACTTCATCACCTAAATCATTATTAACAGCTGAACCATAAATAATATTTAAATCCTTGCCTGAGTTATTTCTAATTTCTTGAATAGCTAAATCAACTTCTCTTAATGTAAAATCCTGAGATGCAGTAATATTAACTACTGCAGATGTTGCACCATCAATTGTTACTTCTAGTAATGCACTGTGAATTGCATTTCTTGCAGCTTCAACAGCTCTATTTTCACCATGACCAACACCAATACCTAGTAAGGCTGTACCTGCATCTGTCATAACTGACTTAATATCGGCAAAGTCTACGTTGATTAATCCTGGTACAGTAATAATATCAGCAACACCCTGAACAGCTTGTCTTAAGACATTATCTGCTTCACGGAATGCTTTTAATACTGAAGTGTGAACATCTACTAAAGATAATAAACGTTGATTTGGAATAACGATTAATGTATCTACATGCTCTCTTAATTCCTCAAGACCAACAACAGCATTTTCCATACGAGTTGGACCTTCAAAATTAAATGGTTTTGTACAAACACCTACAGTTAAGCATTCATGTTCTCTTGCAATTCTTGCAATAACAGGAGCGGCACCTGTACCTGTTCCACCACCCATACCACAAGTGATGAAAACCATTTGAGCATCCCCAATCATCTCATGAATATCATCTATTGATTCTTCTGCAGCCTCACGTCCAACATCTGGGTTTGCACCAGCACCTTGACCATGAGTCTTAGTTTTTCCTATTAATAATTTATGTGGAGCCTTAGAAACTCTTAAATCTGTTGCATCTGTATTAACAGCATAGAATTCTACTCCTCTAACCTCATTATCAATCATATGGTCGATTGCGTTCTTACCAGCACCACCAACACCAATGACTTTTATTTTGGTTTTTGCAGCCTCCAATTCATCTAATTCATCAAAAATCATAAAACATCACACTTCTTCCTGGAAAATTTCGGTAATATCGTATATTAATTTTAACTTATAAACCCTTTTTTTTCAATCAAATTAAATTATATTTTTATAATATTTTTTTTGCTTATTATAAAGATTATGAATAATTAAAAAAATTATTCAAAATAAAAAATAATGTCCTAATGAAAGGACATTATTCTTCATCATTTTGAAAGTTATCAATTTCTTCAGATGTTGCATCTCTTACTTCTACTTTTGCAAGAGTAATAGCTCTATTTTTTACCTCATAAATACTAATAATAAGCATTTTGTTATAATCAATATATTTACCTTCAGTCTCAGGGTCTTCCTTTGCATATGAAGATAAATATTGCATCTTAAATCCTGCAACTGGTATACTTTCACATTTTTCAAATAACCAACCAGATATCTTTGATGGAATATTTTCAGGAGCTTGACCAATATCAAGCTTTTCAAATAAATCATCTACAAACATATCTGCATCAACTATATATGATCCATCATCATTCTTATCGAATCTTAATTCTCCAAGTGATGGATTATCATGCTCATCATATATTTCTCCAACAATTTCTTCTAATGCATCTTCCATAGTAACAATACCTTGAACCTCACCGATTTCAGATATTACAACTGCAAGATGTGTTTTAGATTTTTGTAGATCCTTAATTAAATCATCTACATGCATTGCACCAGAAACATATTTAACAGGTTTTAATAATTTCTTCCATGCACAGTTTTTATTTTTTACAATTGCTGGGAAGAAATCACGTTCATATAAAATACCAACTATATGGTCTTTATCATTTTTATAAACAGGTATTCTTGAATATGGATTATCAAGCATAAATGCTTTAACCTCATCAAGAGTGGCCGTAAATGGAATTGATGCCATTTTAATTCTTGGAACCATTATGTCTTCAACAGTAGTTTCATTTAAATCTAATAGATTATGAATTTGTTCTGCTTCTTCATCCTCAATTGCACCTTGCTCTTGGAATTCATCAACAATAACATCAAGTTCTTCACGATCTTGAGGTTCATCATCCTTCTTAGATGCAAAAATCTTTTGGATACCATAAAATAACAATACAAATGGATATAGAATATACATTATAACATAAACAATAAAAGCAACCTTAACTGCAATACTTTCAGGATTTCTTTTCGCAAGCATCTTTGGTACAATTTCACCAAAAATTAATAATATAACTGTGATTACACCTGTTGTAATAAGTGAAATCATAGATTCATCTAAGTTAGAAATTAATTGCGTAAAGAAAATAACTGCAAATGTAGACAATGCAATGTTTACTAAATTATTTCCAATTAATAATGTTACTAAAGTCTTATCAAATTTTTCATATAAATACATTGCTTTCTTAGATCCACTAACCTTATTATCAATCATGAGCTTCAATCTTGATTCACTACATGATGAGAATGCAGTTTCACTCATAGAGAAAAATGCACTAAATAAGATTAAACCAATCATAAGAGCGAACAATGGTACATTAAATGTAGACGCTAAAACAATCGATTGTATGTCCAATTCTATTTACCTTCCAATTTAAATCAAATTTAAAAACCTAGATTAATTAAGCTCTAGAAGAATACTTTCCATCCTTTGTAGAAACGATTAACTTATCGCCCTTATTAACAAACATAGGAACCTTTAAAGTGAATCCTGTTTCTAAAGTTGCATCCTTTTGTGCAGATGTCTTAGTATCACCCTTAACAGCTGGATCACATTCAACAACTTCTAATGTAACCTTATCTGGTAAAGATACACCTAATAATTCTGTTTCATAGAATGTTAAATCAACATCCATACCTTCTAACATGAAATTCTTTTCCCATTCAAGTCTTTCAGCAGGGATTTCCATTTGTTCATAAGTATCCTTATCCATAAATACATATGAATCTGGTTGAGAATAGATATATTGCATTGGTCTCTTTTCAATGAAGCACTTCTTGAATGCTGAATCAGAACCCTTTAATGCAGTTTCAGTAACTGTACCAGTTCTTAAATCCTTCATCTTAACTCTAACATATGCTACCTTGTTTTGTAAAACGTGCATAAATTCAAGGATTTGCATAAGCTTTCCATCATATTCAATTACAACGCCATTCTTTAAATCATTAACATTAATCATCTTAATTTTACCTCTTTCATTTTTTATAAAATCATAACGAAAGTATTATATCATAAACTTATCTCAATTTCAAATATGTGACTAATTATGATAATAACACTATTATTTTCTTAATATATCCTCAATATATTTTAATGCTTCAATATAAGATTGTTCCTTTTTTCCTGCAAAAGTTTTAGTTGAAACACTTCTTATAAAATTAACTTTTCTAAAGTCTTCTCTTGAATCAACTTCTGATAAATGTAC
>AUXO013365154.1_pt1 | contig 12602 bp, 21 predicted proteins | sample 768731 | NCBI WGS metagenome assembly AUXO01 (sample SAMN02715735, study PRJNA202380) | gut metagenome | biome: sheep rumen | host: Ovis aries | place: New Zealand: Palmerston North | reverse complement strand
TACGATTTTAGCCCTGGTGTTTATTATATTTCTCTTACGAATTACACGACTGATAGTTATTCTACTCTGTCAGCACCTACTGGCGTAGTACTTGGAGAAGACATCACAGCAACGATTACAGTAAAGAATACGTCGTATACGCATACACTACAATATAGTTGGGATAATGCGTCGTGGACTAATATTGTAACTGGGCTAAGAACAAGTGGTAGCAGCACACAGATCGTATATGCGTGGGATACCGACAACGTAGCTTCTTATTTTGAGCGAACAACTGGCGCGACCTGTTATATTAGATGTCTATCATATAACGGTAATTCTTATATTGGTTCTGCTCAGGTATCTGTGGTGATCTCGTCTTCTGGTAATCCGGTAATATCAGATATTGTTATAACACCTGTTAATGACGACCAGACTGTCAACAGCTGGAATAACGGGGATATATTTGTTCAGGGTTATACCAGAGTGCAGATCCAACCGCAATTTACTTTGGCTGCTGGTGCAACATTGGCTGCTTGCAAGATATACATCAGCGGCATGCAGGTCGCCGAATACGGTTCTGAAGCATCAAGCTTTGTGTACACATCTTCGTCACCCATGACCGATTACGGTACAGTTGAAATTAGTGCACTCATTCTCGACTCAAGAAACAACTCGACAACTGCCAGAAAGTCTATCTCGATATACGCATATTCTAGACCGTATGTTACAGATCAAGAGGTGTTCAGGAGCGGTAATGACGCAAGCACAAAAGATGATGAAGGTTTGTATATAAGCGCAAAGGGCTCTGTAAAGTACAGCTATGTTGGCGGTTATAACACACCTGGGCTGAAGGTCAGATACAAAGAGCCAGGTGGAACTTGGTCTACTGCTGTAGACTTTGGCTCCGGGACATCTACGTATACGCACATCAATTCGAGTCTGTGTAGTATCGATAAGACGTATATTGTACAGTTTCTTGCGTACGATAGTCTTCATACTCTAGAAACAGACCCGTCAACATACGAAGTAACACTTGCCACTAATGCCGTTCTTATACATGCCGCAGACGGAGGCAAAGGAATCGCATTCGGTGGATATAACAATATCGAGGCGATTCAGAATTGGTTAGACACGTATCTCTATGGGAAACTTATACTTCCATCTGGCATGTACAACACGACTGAACCGTCTACAACGGGCGCTGTCGTTGGACAGATTTACTTCCAGCTTATTGACTAGGCGGTGGTGTTGTGGCAGAAACTAGATCTTTTTCATTTGCTGGGTTCAACGCCGGAGCATACGCTGGGCTACAGACCGTGTACTGGACTGTTTCGTGGAATCTTGGATCTACAGAGTTTACAGTTACGGGGCATGATTCTGGTTCACCAGCTGATCTAAGTGTCGGTAAGTGGCAAGTATATATCTTCTGGGATAACTTTAATACTGCTGTTACATCTGGCAGACAGGGTAGAGATTACGATTATTATGAGTTCGGCCCTGGTGAAGGACAAACATCATATGGGCATATGTTCTATTTATCGCGAGTCCCAACAGATACAACGACAATTGGTGTACGAATTTATCCAACCGCATCATATATAGCGACTGGCTATACACATACTCAAGACGGAACAGCGCTCGTAAGCGAAAGCTCTTTACGTGGATCATGGAACCCGGCTTTTACTGTAACAGTATATGATGCGAAGAAGGTTCAAACGAATCTTTTCCGAGACGAGACTGGTGCAATTCAGACAAACTCATGGAGTCAACATGTTGTCGAAATGCACACCAGTTGGCGTTCTGATGATTTGAGATACCCTAGTCAGCACCCGCATAATGGCTATACGTACAATTCACAAACTGGTTATACAAGCGTAAACAACATAACGAAGAATACTATCCTTTATAACATATACTTCCCTAATACATACACAGCAACATACGTTGCGAATTCTGATGTGGACACTGTGTATAACATTCCTTCAAGTGGTACGGTCGAATTTGAGAGTATTATCCCGCCAGACGATGATGATGTTAAACCAACAAAGGTGTATGTTGTGACTCTTGATCCGAAAGGCGGTTATGTAACTGACACATTTCTCCGATCGGAAGTGCCTTTCAATTATTGGCAGGCAACGATCAACGGAGTGATAACGCAGGTACAAGGTGGCTCATCCTATGTTTGGACTCAGAACGTAACATTCACAGCGCAATGGGGGTCAGTACCAGCGGTCAACTTGCCTGTGCCAAAACGTGCCGGTTATAAGTTCGCTGGATGGGGCTGGGAAGATGGCCTATCCCCGGATACATCATACAAGTATCCAGCTGGCGATCTTGTGCCGCAAGGCAATATAACCCTGTACGCGCTATGGGAAGAAAGTGGAATTGTCCACATCTATAGTGATGGTCAATTCAAGGCATATGCTGTCTGGATATATCTTGGTGATGGGGGTGGCCCGAATCAAGATGGGTGGCATCATGCTACACCTATGATTTACTGCACTATAAACGGGACAACAGGATTTCATATGTGTGGATAGTAGTTGATTTATATTAATGGCCAAGAAACTGCGGCAGCTCAGTTGTTCGAGACGCGGGGTAACTCCTGCGACTCGTCGTTTATAACTGCCAACATGTTATATCATTAAACAACCCGCTCCGTAATAGAGCGGGTTTTACTATATCGAAAATGGGGTGAGAAATTGAATTACACACGCCAAATTAAACTTGATGTAAATGCGACGTCCGCTGTTACAGTCGTCAAGGCAAAAGAGGGTGATGACTCTCTTCGATATATAAATGTTGTTCTTATGAAGGATGGCGTACAGACTCCTCCAGACAATGGTTCAACAGCTATCTTTAGGCTTGAGAAGCCGGACGGCCACGCCGTAGTAAATAACGCAACAATCGAAAGCGACGGTACTGTTACCATCCAGCTTACAGCTCAGTGTACAGCTTGTGTTGGAAGGTGCAAAGCGGACGTTCTTATTATGGATGGTGGAGAAACAATTAGTTCTGCCGTATTTGTGCTTGAGGTTGTGAAGTCTCCAGACGTATCCAATCAGGTAAATTCTAGCGACGAGTTCACGGCGCTTACTGAAGCCATAGAACGGGCAGAGAGCGTTGTTGATATAGGAGAGACAAAGGCATTTGAGATCACACTTGGCACATCGTGGTCTGGGTCGTCTAGCCCGTATTCGCAGGTAATAACATTACCAGGCTACTCCCCTTCTGCGAACACCAGAGTTGATTTAACTTGTGACGCTGCAAATATCAACAAGATGATTGTGGACGGCGTAGACCGTATTTATGTAGTTAATAACAATGGGGTACTGACTGCATACGCTACAAATAACAAGCCGACTCAGAGCATTACGGTGCAGGCAGTCGCATCAGAACAATACATTATGTAAGGGGGTACCAATAATGGCAATAACTCATGTAACTAGTCCTGGTCAGACGAACCCTTATTTTGGAAAATCTTCGGACACGAAGCCTGTCGAGAACGTCCCAAACGCAAGTGTGTTCTATGAGATGGACACAGGCGACGTTTATATGTTTGACGACGAAACAAAGACATGGCTGAAACAGTAATAACGTTTAAGCTCAACAAGGAGGTGCAAAGGAATTATGACTCCTGAGGATCTTGTTCTTCTTGCAATGTGTAAGAAAGCATCCGGCGGCGGCGGTGGAGGCGGGGATGATGCAGGTTCATATGGCACATCAGGAACTATCTCCCTTCCTGCGCAGTGGACTGCTGGGAGCAATGGAACGTACACCGCAACGGCAACTGCAAATGGTTATAGCGTTACTGGGAAGACGGTTGTAAACCTTGTCACAGACGCTGCCGTCATTTCACAGATGCTTGCTGACGGTGTAAGGCAAATTTATGTTAGTAATAGCGGCGCTGCCCTTACAGCAGTAGCAATAGGCGGCTATCCGTCGAATGCGATGGAGCTGCAAGCAATTTTTTCGGAGGTAAGCTAATATGGCATTAATTGGTAATCCGATTATAGCTGGTAATGGTGGAGCTGGCAACGGGTATGGTACTTGCTCAACTGCAGCTGGTACCGCAGCAAAAGTGGTTCCTCTTGCCAACTATAATCTCCAGAATGGTGGAATGGTTTCTGTTAAGTTCACAAACGGAAGCACATCCACAAGCATGACCCTTAACATTAACAGTAAGGGCGCAAAGCCGGTTCAGTACAAAGGATCTGCAACTCTCGCAAACGATCTGATAAAAGCTGGCGACATAGTAACATTTAACTATGATGGTACAAACTATAATATCCTCTCTATCGATAGATGGGGTAAGGAAGTAAGCGACGTACAGAGTACGCTTGATACAGCAGTCGCTGATATTCGTGAAGACTGCGAAGCAATGGTCTCCCCCGCTGTGAACACTTGGTTGGAAACTAATATTACTAACCCGGATAGTCCACCGCTGGATCGGTCATTAACGAATAATAATGCAGCTGCACCTGCCGACCTGGTTGGTGACTTAAAGGAATCAATTAATATCTTAAAGCAGTTCCACAAAGATGAACTTTCATGGGCGCAGATTCAGCAGATCGTTCAGAGTGGAAACGCACAGGACTGGTTTAACATCGGCGATCAGCTTGAAATAAATTGGACTAAGAACGGTACGGTTCATAAACTTCCGTTTGATGTCGTTTCTTTTGACTCTGTTCTGAAATATGGTGAAAGTGCAGAGAAGCCGGGTCTTTGGCTTCAGAGTCATTATGCAGGAGATGGCGTTCAGTTCAGTGCATCCAATGCTCTGTATGTTGCAACTGAAGCACTTCCTGCCGGGACGTATCATTTCACTATTGGCACAAACTGGGGTACTCACTGCGTAGCAGGGAAGTCCTATCAGTTCACAACAACAAAACAAATTCCTGCTGGTGGGCAGATTATGGTAGGTAGAAATAATGAATACTACACTTGGGGTGCACCTGATCAGGCTGTTTCTGGATGGCGTGTGCACACTTTTGAAAGTAGCGCGGCTACAACTCCTCTTGATTCTAATATTGGACTCACTGAAGGCACTGACGGAACTGATCTCGGCACTACTACCTCAAGTATAAAGTATAGCGCCAGTGGTATTAATAACCTTCAGAGAGCAGCATACGGCTATAACAGATGGAGTCAGAGTGCAAACCGGCAGTATTACAACAGTGCAGCGGCAGCGGGCGCATGGTGGACACCTCAGAATCCGTTTGATAGAGCACCGCAGCAGCTTGCATCTCTTGCAGGATATATGTCTGGATTTGATGCAGACTTCCTCGCAGTTCTTGGCAAGATTAAAGTTACCACAGCACTGAACACGGTTTCTGATAGTGAGATTGGAACGACAGAAGACACATATGATACGTTTTTCCTTCCGTCTCTGGAACAGGAGTATATCGTTTTTCAGTTGGCAGGTGTTGAAGGCGCTTACTGGCCGTATTGGAAAGAACGTCTTGAATTAGATACTCCGCAGAAACAGGGTGGTGACGGTACGAATGCCAACCATATCCGTTATGCATATGACGCACGTACATCAGCCCAGGACTGCCGGTTGCGCTCTGCGCGTCGTGGCGATGCGCTTTATACGTGGAGTGTGGGCGCCAGTGGTTCCGCCAGCTTCAACACCGCCGCGACCGCGACTCGTGGGTGTCCGGCTTGCGTCATCTGTTAATCAATCATCTTGCGCCGCCACGCGGCGCTAAGAGGAGGAAGAATGTCAGTACCCGCAAATGAAAGAAGTCACGGGAAATTAGAAGCAAGCGTAAAAGCGCACGCATTATGCTGTTATACGTTACAGATTACAGCAAACGAGAAAGTGTTTGACCATCAATTTCAAGCATCCTTAACCAACAGAATAGTGGATACTGCGATAAGTATCCACACACTCTGTTGGAGTGCAAATAACGTTCTTGTTAATAGCAAGGAAGATTTGCGGGAAAGAACATCTTACCAAGAACAGGCAGCGGTTCAGTGCAATGTTTTATTAAGTTTAATCGAGATAGCGAAAAAGATTTTTCATCTATCCACGAAACGAGTGACATATTGGAGCGGACTTGCAATTGATGCAAGAAATCTAATCCGAGGATGGAGAACAGCAGACTTAAACCGCTACGCATACTTTAAATAAGTTTTATATGGGGTGATAATAATGGTAGCAATCAACAGAAAACTGACCCCTGCTGAACGTGCCAACCTTGACAACGCTCGTGCAGGTGCAGAGCAAAATGCCGTCAGCATTGATGACATCATGAATGCGATGGTAGAACTTGGAGAACTGTTCGCCGAGCAGGATGATGCTCTGGTAGAACTGGCTGAACTTATTGAGGAGGCTTAATAATGGCTAAGATTTATTACAATCGTATCAAAGCAGGTATCATGACCATCGAGGAAGTTCCTACCAGATGGAGAGCAGCTGTTCAGAAGTTGCTCGATGAGGACGAAGAAGAGTGAAAACCACTACGAGCGTAACTCTTGAAGGAAAAGAAGTCAGAGCAATCATTGCAAAAGCATTGAACGTTCCAATTCCGAATGTGAAACCACTTCGGTACAATTTCGCAATTGAAGGAATTGCGCCGGAAGTTGTGGAACAGAAGATCAAAGATTTTCTTGGGCAGTTAGTTACTTAAATGGAGCTATTCATCACTACTGTTGCACACTGATACACACTGATACACATGGATAAAGCAGACTTGAAATCTATGATGGTAGTGGTCGAGCGACTGCCTCTCCCGCCCTGCGTTGACAGACAAGCGAGAGATCGTTTAACGGTTAAAGACCATAGATAAAACAGACGGGTTCCGCTAAGCTCGTGAGTGATTGTGGCGAAGATTAAAGCGATGGTAGTTAAGGGGCATCCGCCCGTCTGAATTATTATGAGGTGACGTATGAGATTTGATTGGGATAGTTTTTGCCTTGGCATTTGTGCAGGGGTAGTATTTGCGGCGATTGCGACGATTGCTGTGATATGCGTATGCGCCTAATTAAAAAACAAGGGGCATCAATACCCCTTGCTCTTGAGCCACTCGTCCAACGCTTTCTGGATGCACCATGACCGAGGACGCTCTTCCTCTTCCATGAACTTATTCAGACGTTCGACAATAGACGGTGGCAGAGAGATTTGATATCGCTCATATCCTTGCTCTTCAATGCCACGGAGTGAGCGACCACCATTGATGCCCATTGGCAACCACCTCCCACTATCAATATTATACAGTGTGTGTCAATGTGTACTGATACACAACGTGTGTATCGATAAGCAACTTTAGTATGGAGCTTTAAGTAAAAGACATTTCCTTCACAGGTAAAAAATAAATGAATAAATCAGCCGTATTATGCGCATATTTTCACAAGCATGCATGTACGGCTGGTTTTATAATTAGGTTGAGTTTACAATTTGTTTACAGGATTTATGGCGAAATTCTTGATTTCATACCATCCGACTTTGCTATAATTCAATTAAAAAGATTAATTATTATAGCAAAGGAGAAATAAATTGTCAATAGTTTCCAAGCAAATTTTTTTGTCTGAAATTGAAGAAAGCCTTTCGGATTATCTAACGGTCACACAGCTCAAAGGAGTCATTGATAATCTAACGGCTACGCTCGGTAAGTATGATATGGAACGCAGCGCTGACGATTCCTGTGAACAAGAGTTTGATGATATGATACAGGTATTCTTAGAGGCGAAGCGTGTATCAGGCTTATCTGAAGGAACATTAGAGAGATACGTATACATACTTAAAAAGTTTAGAGAAGCTTGTTCGACTCCAATTCGTAGAATTACCGTGTTTGATCTTCGTTGCTTTTTGATGAAAGAGAAGACTCGCGGTATTTCTACAAGCACAATCGAAGGATATAGAGATGTGTTCTCAGCGTTCTTTGGATGGGTTGCCCGTGAAGGCCTCTTACCGTATAACCCATGCGGGAATCTTGCGGTAGTAAAAAGCAAGAAAGAGGTAAGGCTCCCTTATAGTGACGTTGATATCGAAAAATTAAAAGAAGCTTGTCAGTCTATAAGAGATAAGGCGATGATATGCTTCCTGTTGTCTACTGGATGCAGAATCAGTGAGGTGTGTGCGTTGAACAGAGACGATGTGGATCTACTCAACAAAGAATGCATCGTGCTCGGAAAAGGTAACAAAGAACGTAGAGTTTATATGGATGATATCTCCGTGATGATGCTCAAAAGGTATCTCGATGAGCGTACGGATGATTCAGAAGCGTTGTTTGTCGGGAAAGGAACTGAAAGAATACAACCGGGTGGTGTAAGAGCGATGCTGAAAAATATCGGTGAAAAGGCTGGGGTCGAGAATGTTCACCCGCATCGATTCAGAAGAACTCTTGCTACAAATCTTATCAACCGAGGAATGCCAATTCAGGAAGTTGCCCGTGTTCTTGGACACGAAAAAGTCGACACAACTATGAAATACATTTATATTAACGATGATAGTGTTCGCACTTCTTATCGTAAATGTTCTTAAGGCCGCTGCATAATTGCACGGCCTTTTTTGAATGAAATGAATTTAAAGGAGGTGTTTCTAATGACGAAAGTCGAAAGATACACTCAAGATGCTATTAATGTCGCAAATGATGATTCGCACGGCTATAGCATGGAAAACAGAAATGGTGATCCAGACTATGATTGCTCTAGCCTTGTGTGTGCTGCTGTAGACAGAGCTGGAATCCCAGTAAAAGCAGCTGGTGCAAGCTGGACTGGCAATATGCTTGACGCGTTCCTTAAGTCTGGGTTTCAGAATATTATAGGGAAAGTAAACATCGACAACGGGGCTGGTATGAAGCGCGGAGATGTCCTCCTTAACGAGGATGCACACGCTGCTCTGTATATCGGCAACGGCGAAATGGTTAACGCTGGCGGTAACGACGGGCATCCTGAACCGGGCGACCAGACTGGCAGAGAGATAAGAGTGATGAAGTACTGGAATGGCGGGTGGAATGCTGTACTCCGCTATATGGGCACAGAAGAATATACCGGTGGAGACGACGCCGAGCAGCCTGAAGCACAGCTTTCTGATGACATTATATATCCGCGACCGGACGCACCGTGGGCAGCAGAGACAAATAACTTTGACTACCCTGAAATCCTGAAGTATGGCGACGCCGGAACTGTTGTGCAGGAAATGCAGGCTAAGCTTAATGCTCTCGGATATCCGTGCGGGAAGACAGATGGTATCTTTGGAGATAAGACGCTCGAAGCCGTAACCAACTTCCAGACTCAGAAGCGACTTCTCGTCGATGGAGAAGCCGGGCCGGAGACTCTCGGTAAACTGCATGAATGCTACAAGGCACTCACTGGCAAAGACGAGGCGTACTATGCTCAGTGGGAGAAGACGCCAGAAGAAAAAGCTAAAGCAGATAAACCGCATATCGGTGGATTGTATTTAGGTGATACTGTTGAGTTTATTGGCGGCAATGCATATCTGCTTCCCAATGGATCTGTTAGCAAGACATATGAAGCAGGAGCTGCAAAGATCACCAGTATAAATGAAAAAGCAAAACATCCGATTCATCTCGTATTTGTGCGTGGAGCAGCTACGAAAGTTTATGGATGGGTTGATGTTGAAAACGTAAAGAAAGCGTAATTATAAATGAAAGAAGAACTAAGCTTTTCGAAGAAGTATTTCGCATATCTGATTGCGCTTGAGTTCTTTGTAATAGTATTGACAGGGGTAATGGTCGCGATCACATTCGACCCCTCCCCTCTTCAATGGGTAATCGTCGCTTTGTCGGCTGAGATCTCTGTATACTCATCATTTTATCTAACCAAAAGTCGTTACGAGAATAGGCATAAATACGCGCAAATCTACGTTAAAGAGATAGCTGAAAAATACGGAATCGATATGGCCGCTAGAATAGCGGAGGTCGTATTAAGGGATTCGTAATGCCAGTAACAGAGAATTGGAAAACGTACAGGCAGATACATAATGCTCACAGAAAAGGCGTATCGTTTGATGATATTGCGTTAGAGTATGATGACACGCCAGAGAATGTAGAAGATTTTTGGTATATACGGATATAAGAAAACTAAGGTTCGATTTCTATTTGGATGAATTAAATGCAGTTATCGAAGTCGATGGCGAACAACACTTTTCACCAGATAGATGCTTTGGTAGTGATGAAAATGAGAGATTAGATAGGTTTGCATGCATTGTAAAACATGATCAGATTAAAGATAATTACTGCCTTTGTAATGCCATTCCGATAATTCGAGTGTCCTATCTCGATTTTAAAAGCAAAGAATGGAAGTCATTGATCGATAATTTTATTGCATTATTTGATGATGTCGCATAAAGAATGAAAGGAGTTCAAATGATTAAGTTTTCCAGATGGCAGGTTTTCAAACGTCTGCATGACGAGATGGTAGTCTGCAAAAATTGTGAGAAAACATATTTTCTTGAGAACGGCACCGAGGAAGCGCGTGTGTGGTTTAGACTGCCTAGACGTTGTCCTAACTGTCATGCGTTCATGATTACAGATAAGTGCTGGTTCCCTCCGAAAGAGTGATTAAATGAGAATTCGTCTTAATCCAGACCACTCCGAGCAGATTACATGCTCTCGGTGTGGAAAGGAATTTACGTCACGTGGCATTGCAGATTTTGCGTTTGCATATATGAAGGATGGTATCCCGGTATATGTACAGCGCCCAGGAGTACTTTGCCCGGATTGTGAGGAGAATGAAAAACGGGAATCTGTAAAAGATAATTTTATAGGCGGCCCGTTAGATAAGGAGAACGAAAATGCAAATTGATCTTACTCAGGTTATCATTGCTCTCATCGGACTCATTTCGATCATAATCACGTCGTGCGTTGTTCCGTACCTGAAAAGTCGTCTTACGGTTAGCCAGTATCAGAGTTTAGTTGGTTGGGCTAAGATAGCAGTCGAAGCCGCCGAGAAGATGTTTAACGAAAGCGGTACTGGCGATGCAAAGAAAAAATATGTGAAGACGTTCCTTACTGAAAAGGGATTTGATTTAAACGATACAGAAGTAGACGTAGTGATCGAAAGCGCTGTCCTTGAGTTGCAGCGTGCACTTGCGGCTTAAGAAAGTGAGGCATATAATGGATGCTATTATGGGTCTCACGCTCAGCCAGTTGATTGGAAGGATTGCAGGGATTGTTGCGGTGGCGTCCATTTTTATCGAGATCACGCCTATTAAAGTCAACCCGATTTCGCATATACTGAAATGGATTGGCTCGCAATTGAACAAAGGATTAACTGAAAAAATAAACAAGATGGAAGAAAAGATCGATGTGCTTGAGCAATCTAATGTTGTGTCATGCAGAGTAAGGATACTACGGTTTGCGGACGAACTAAGACGAGGGGAAAAACACTCGCAAGAGATGTTTGATCAAGCACTATCCGATGTCGACACATATGATAAATATTGTATAGAACACCCAGAGTTCAAGAACAATAAAACTGTAATGGCAAGGAAAAGGATCTTAGAAGTGTATTCCGATTGTCTTGAAAATAATACTTTTCTATAATGATTAGGAGAATGAAAGGAATTAGCTATGGACGATAAGTCCAATACTTATTACTCGGCAAGCATCGCTGTTGCTATCTGCGGAATGGACTTCTGCATGCTTGCGACAGACGTTAAAACTAAACAGAATATTATTAAGGTAAATGATAACATACTATTCGGTGGTGTAGGAAACTTCTGGAATGATGAGGAGATCTATGAGCCGATAAAGCATAGGATGAACGACAGACTTTCTATTGTTGATGCCGTCGAACTAACAGAAAAATATATGTACGATAATTTGGCATATGTGATGACAATGAAGCGTAATTACTTTATTACTGGTAGGGATAATGACGGAATTTTTTATCTGATACGAGTCAGTCTTAACGAGGAAGAGAAAAGCGTTCAGGTTATCTCATACGTCCCAAAGGATAAAAAGCAGTTGGCAAATATGATAGCGCTTCCAAATTCACTGAATGATATTGCGTATGTCTCGAAGTATAATTCAATGTTGAATATGATATGCAGAGACTCAGAATACATCCCAGATGTATATCTTGGTTGCGCTAAAATAATCAAGGAAGCAGCAAAGGATGATACGTCACAATCGATAAGTGACAAGCTATCACTTCTTACATTGCGAACAACCGAACTATAAAAAATAAGCGTCCACTCTCACTGTATCTGTGAGATGATGGGCGCTTTTCTTTCCCGCATGGTGGCTCGACGCTCTACTGTGCGTGTATCTAATAGTAAAGTTGGGCTGGGTGACAGGCAAAAAGAAAGCCTCCCAGAACGCAAGCTGACGCGAACTGAGAGGCTTATTATTTATAAATGAAAAGAGCGTTTAGTCGCTCTGATATCAAAACAATTTATGTATGAGCAAGAAGTACATATATGTCATAGCTTCTGCTCGTAGTTCTAACAAAGTTCTAACCAATGTGGTTTCGAATTTTTCCAAGAATTCTTGGCTTTTGTGAATACAGCACAAATTTATCAGGTTTTTTAATATAACAGATTAAACAGTTTTTGTGTAGATTACACTAAATTTAAATGGATTAGAAATCGGACGTTGGGTTCGGGACCAAGAGGCCTCGGGTTCAAATCCCGACACTCCGACTGAAAA
>AUXO011768880.1_pt1 | contig 12602 bp, 16 predicted proteins | sample 768731 | NCBI WGS metagenome assembly AUXO01 (sample SAMN02715735, study PRJNA202380) | gut metagenome | biome: sheep rumen | host: Ovis aries | place: New Zealand: Palmerston North | reverse complement strand
ATACCTAAAAAAAATACCTTTATATTAGAAAATGGAGATGTATTAAAAATAAATAAACATGGCATAACAAAATCAGGAAAAGTACAAGCCGGTGATATATATGTAGATGGTTCAAGAATTGGTGGTGTTGGAAATATAGTTATAAAAGATAGAAAATTAATGTCATCAAATGGAATATTAGTAATAATTGCCAATATAGACTTTGAAAATAAAATATTATTAAATAAACCAATGATAACCACAAGAGGATATATATTGGTAAATGAAAATGAACAATTAATACACCAAATAGAAAAAAAATCTCAAAAAATTATTACTACAACCCTTAAAAATAAAAACATAAATTATACTGATATAAAAAATGAATTAATAACCAACTTAATGCCATTTCTATCTGAAAAAACAGGAAGAGTACCTATAATACTACCAATAATAATGGATATAAAAAATTACAAAAAATAAAATAAGACTTTTAATGTCTTATTTTATTTTTTTACATAATTATAATAATAACTATCACTCAACTTGATTAATACCTCTTCCAAATCATCTTCGCTAATATAATTATCAATTAAATAATCATCAATATCCATAATCAATTTTTTTAAATTATCATATTTAGTATAATCAAAACCATATCTGTTTAAAACTTCTATATCCCCTCTACTAAGCAAAATCCCCTTTTTATTATCAATTGATAAATATTTAGTATAATCAATATTCACATTTATTAAATCCCTTCTATTAAAAAACTATAACTAACACTATCATCATAACTAATATCATTATTCATAATTAACTTAAAACTCATATTAGTTTCATTATCAATCTCGAACAATCCTAAATTATAATATAAATAATCACCATCTTGTATATATTCTATCTTATCTAAATCATAAGTCTTATCGTCTAATTTAAGAGTATAACTATTAGAATATTTATATATTTTAAACACCAAACTAATTTTCATTTTACTATCATTTTCATTACCAATAGTTACGATTTTATCAGAAACAATCTTATTATCATAATCACGATTAGGATTTTCAGACAAACTAGCATACACATCATGTACATTATTCAAATAACTTTCTCTATTATTATAATTATTACTTGCACTAACACATACTGGAATAATTATAACTAAAAATAATATAATAATTATAATTTCTCCAATCAAATCACGTTCATCCTTATTAGAAAAAAACATATATATTCCCCCCTGATGGTTGAATATTTTACTACAAATTAATTATTTTGTCAACTAGAAATTAATAATTACTATATTTTTCTTTACAAATAATATATTATTTATTATAATTAACTAGAAAGAAGGAATATTATGTTTAAATATACCTTAGATAATAAAAGATATCATACCCTAAATTATTATAATAAAACAAAATATAATAATAAAGTAGTAAAAATAAGTTTAAACGCAGGCTTTACTTGTCCAAATATAGATGGAAAAGTAGGATATGGAGGATGTATATACTGCTCTAAATTAGGAAGTGGAGACTTTGGAGGAGACTCTTCTAAAGATTTAGTAACACAATTTAACGATATCAAAAATAAAATAGATAAAAAATGGCCTAATAGCAAGTATATTGCCTATTTTCAAGCACATACCAATACCTATGCCCCATTAAAAATATTAAAAGAAAAATATGAAAGTGTAATAAACCTAGATAATGTAATAGGCATAGCCATCGCAACCAGATGTGATGCCATCTCTGATGAAGTTCTAGATTACTTAGAAGAATTAAATACAAAAACAAACTTAACCATAGAATTAGGATTACAAACAATACACGAAAAAACTTCTAATCTAATAAATAGATGCCATTCATTATTACAGTTTGAAAATATGGTAAAAAAATTAAAAGAAAGAAATATAGAAGTAGTAGTCCATATAATAAATGGACTACCATATGAAACAGAAAAAATGATGTTAGAAACAGTAAAATATTTAAACAAATTAAATATAGATGGTATTAAAATACATATGTTAAATATAGTAAAAGATACAAAATTAGCATACCTATATGAAAAAGAAAAATTTCATATTTTAACAAAAAAAGAATATATAGATATAGTAATCAAAGAGTTAGAGTTACTAAATCCTAAAATAGTAATCCATAGAATAACCTCAGATCCTGATCCTAAAAACCTAATTGAACCAGATTGGCTAATAAAAAAATTTTGTCTATTAAATGATATAGATAAAGAAATGTTAAAAAGAAATACTTATCAAGGAATTAAATACCAACCCGATTAAGTATTTCTTTTATTTTATTTTTTAAATTATCAATATCTATATCTAATAATAATTTTTTATTTTCCATTAAAATTTCACCATTAATTATAGTAGTATCTACACAATCAAAATAACAATTATGTGTCACAAAAGAAATTAAATCACTAACAGGATATAAACAAATATCATCTATATCTAATATAATTATATCAGCAAGATTTCCCTCTTTAATACACCCAATATTATCATATCCTAAAGCTTTAGCACCATTAACAGTAGCCATTTTTAAAACATCATATGAACTCATTACAGTAGGTTCTTTATATATTCCCTTTTGTAAATAATCAACTAAAGAAATATGATAAAACATATTTAAACTATTACCACTACCAACACCATCAGTTCCTATACACAAATTAATTCCCTTACTCTTGTACTTAACCAAATCACAAATTCCGCATCCTAAATTTAGATTACTAACAGGATTAGTACAAATACTAATATCTTTACCGTCTAAAATATCAAGTTCCTTATCACTAATAAAATTACCATGTGCAAGTACAAGCTGTTTATCTAAATACCCAACCTCATCTAATACCATAACAGGAAGTTTATCATAACTACCAATTACAGTTCGTACCTCATTTTCATTTTCGGATAAATGAATATGTATAGGTAATTTATATTCATCCGCAACTTCATTACATAATTTTAAATAATCTTTATTACAAGTATATAATCCATGTACTGCAACACTAAATTTAATTAAATCATTACCTTTATATTTAGCATATAGATCCTTAAACTCATCAATTCTTTCTATACTAGCATTATCCATATTTCCCATTAAACATCTACCAACTATTCCCCTCATCTTAGTATTTATTACTGCCTTCATAACACCATCATATCCAAAATACATATCATTAAATGTTGTTGTACCAGTTTTAATCATTTCAATACAAGATAAAAGTGTTGTATAATACATATCTTCACTAGTTAAATTATCTTCAATCGGCCATATTTTTTTCTTAAGCCAACTATCTAAAGAATAATCATCATTACAACACCTAAATATACTCATTCCTAAATGCGTATGACAATTAACTAAACCTGGCATAACAACTTTACCTGTAGCGTCTATTACCTTATCACATTCTAAATTATAATTTTTACCAACATAAACAATCTTATTGTCATCAATTACTATATCTAATACTTCGTACTCATTACTGTTATTACTATCCATAGTAATAACAGTACCATTCTTAATTAAAATCTTCATAATCTCACCATAATAATTATATATTTTTTACTTTAATAAGTAAAGAAAAATAAGAAACAATGTTATTAGTTTCTTATTTACTTACTGGAAGTACACTTATAGATTTGGCAATATTAATAAGTTCACTAGTTGGTATAGTATTACTAACCATATAATATTCAATACCATTACTATCCCAAGTAATAGAATTAGTACCAACTACTCCAATAACATCACTCAAGAATTCCATACTACCAGTAACAGGAATAATTAAATTTTCATCACTAATACTAGAAACCTCTTCTACTAATGTAAATGAACTATCACCATCAAAAGTAAGAATAAGCCTCTCACCATCATCAGTATTAATAGTCTTCTCACTAGCTAAATAAGTATTTGCTGGAAGATACATAGGATATACCACATCTTTTATAGTAGCAGTAGTTTTAGTTTGTTTCTCCTCACCAGAAACATTACTATTAGTCGCATCATTTGAATTTGTATTTTCATTACCACTTACATTGCCTTGATTATTATTACCATTAGTAGAATTATTATTATTATCATAATTATTACCAGTATTATTTTGACTATTATTACTTCCATTAGTATTATCTTGACTATTATTTTCTACACTATTACTAGAATTATTATTATCTTGTACAGTGTTATTACTTCCACTATCATTTTGATTACTATTATTTTGTGCATTACTACTATTTTTCTTATTATCATTTTTAATATCTAAAATACTACTTAATTTAAAATAATCATCATCAAACTTTTTATCAAACTCTATTTTTTCAAAATTCATCTTAATACCAACATTACCATCTTTATCAACTACCTCAACCTTATCAATAAGCAAATTCTTCTTAACATAAACATTCTGCTTTACTAAAGCCTTATTATTAGGATAATTAACCTTAGAAGTAAATAAATATCCATCTTTAGTATCTTTATAAGTTCTATCATTATCATTATTCAAATCATCATAAACACTACTAAGTAAATAAACCTGTGAATTATTATAAGGCCAATCACTTTGAAATTTATAACTTTTATTTAAACTAGGAGTAATAACATAAACACCATCATCATTTCTTAAAATAACCTGCTTATGATTATTAAGCTTATTAGTAAGAGATATTTTATAATAATCCTTCTTTTGATAAGATACTTCTATATCATAAGTATAAGTATCCTCGTTATTAGTTATCTCCATATTACCAGTTATATAATAACTCTTAGAATTATCCAATTTTTTATTTAAATCATTTAAAATATTATCATTTTTTTTAGTACAACCAACTAAAAATAAAATCATAACCAACAAAAAAACTTTTAAATATTTCATAAAAACCACCCTTGCTTTCAATAAATTATATATATTTTTTTTACATTTATGAATATTTTTAAAAAAAATGTTTAAAATATTAGTAGTTATGAAAAGGAGGATGCTATGAATACATTATATAAGACAGCACTTGCAATAGCAATTGTTGGATGCATTAATTGGGGATTAGTAGGTATATTCAATTTTAATTTAGTAGAATTTCTATTTGGAGATGCTACTATATTAACAAGAATTGTATATATATTAGTTGCCATATCAGGAATAATAACACTAGGAATATTTACAAAAGACCTAGATAGATAAAAGCACTAAATAATAGTGTTTTTTATTATTATATAACGATTAATTTTCTCTATACATAATAAGTGCTGAAAAACAATATAATTGTTCCTCAGAATATATACTATTAGATACAGAAAATTTAATATCAATAACCTCAATATCATTATCATCAATAAATTTATTAATATCATCAGTTAAATCATCCTCATGTGCCTCATCAAATACCTTAACCTTCATATTATCACCACTAATATAATAAAACAAAAAAAATATATATTATGTCGTTTTATAATATATATCTTTTACCACCTTATTATCATCTGTGTACTCTATCCAAATCTTAAATTCTAAGTTTAAGTCATTAATGTCCTTAACAGTCTTTATATATCCAACTAATTCTAATCCATTCTCATTATTAATTAATAAATCCTTACCAACATCAAATAAACCTATAGAAGGAAATACATCTTCAGTATAATAATTATGAACAACCATAGCGCTAACATTATGCATATTTTCTCTTGGATTATTAAATATAACTCTATAACTAACCTCTTCATCATTAACCCTATCTATAGAAGTAGTTATATCAAAAAGAACATCTTCTTTATTACTAAATTCAGTTACTTTTAATAAATTACTTTTAATTTCTAAATAATTATTCTTCTCTTTCTCTACTCTCTTATCTTCTTTACTAATATTTTTATTACAACCTATTAACATCGCAATCATTATTAAAAATATAAGTAATATATTAAAATTCTTTATATTCATATAATTATTTCACCTCATAATACAAAATAATTATATTATAAACAAACATTATTTCCTAGTTATTTATTAAAATTTTACTACTACTTTACATATTTTTTAAATCATTTTTAACTGAAGCTAAATATTTGTCTAAATCAGTAGCATCATTTCCTCCACCTTGAGCAAATAATTTACTACCACCACCATTACCTTTACATTTAATAGATAAATCTTTAACTATGCTACCGCAATCAAACTTATCATTTGTACTTTTAGCAAGAAAATTAACATTATTACCATTCTTATTAGCTATTAATACAAAAGCATCTTTATATTTATTAACAAGAGAATCAATTATCTGTTTTAATATATTAATTTCATAATCATAAGTCAATGCAACTATTACATTAATATCATTAATATATTCACAATTATTAGTAAAAGATGATAAATCACTTAAACTCTTCTTAGATTTCTCATCAAAATATTTCTTCTCCAATAATTTCAACTCTTCTTTTAATTCTAATAACTTATTCTTATAATTAATAACATCCCTATAACTAGATAATTCCTCATCATTTAAATCATAATTAAACTCTAACTTAATACCTTCCTTTTTAGCACTCTCTAATATATTTTTTGCCTTACTCAATACCTTCTTTATTTCATTATAATATGGCATAGTAGCCTTATGAAGCATACTATTAATATTATTAGTAGTAGCACCCTCTAATCTAAATGTATCAGCCCCCTTATTTGTAAGAGAAATAATTGCAATATGACCAATATCACTAGTATTATTAACATGTGTACCACCACACAATTCAATAGAATCACCCATAGTAACAACTCTAACTATGTCATCATATTTATCCGTAAATAGAGCCATAGCACCTTTCTTTTTAGCTTCTTCTATTGACATATATTCTATATTAGTAACATAACCAGCATCAACTCTCTTGTTAACTTTTTCTTCAATGTTCATTATAATATCATCACTTAATCTACCATGATAAGAAAAATCAAATCTAAAACTTTTCTCATCTACACGACTTCCCATTTGATGAACATTACTACCTAAAAATTCTTGTAAAGTCTTTTGAAGTAAGTGTGTAGCACTATGATTCTTAGCAATCTCACTTCTTCTATCTTGCATGACATGAGTTAAAACTTCACTATCAATTAATAATACTCCTTCAAGTACTTTAACATGCAATAAATGTTGCTTATTAGGTGCCTTAATGACATCAATTACCTCCAATTTACAACTATCATTCTTTATATAACCAGTATCATATATTTGGCCACCAGATTCAGCATAAAAAGGATTCTCTTTTAATATAATATACCCCTCATCATTAAGTTCTTTAACAAACTTATTATCCTTCATAATAGCAATTACCTTAGTACTATTCCCTAATTTATCATAACCGATAAACTTACTTTCATCCTTAAAACTCATTAAAAACTCATTTTGTAAATTCATACTACTAGATATCTTTCTACCTTCTCTAGCCATCTCCTTCTGCATTTCCATATACTTGTTAAAACCTTCTATATCAACATTGAATCCCTTTTCTAAAGCATATTCACAAGTCAATTCAATAGGAAAACCATAAGTATCATATAACTTAAAAGCATCACTACCACTTATTACTTTATCAGAACTATTCTTAAATATATCTTCTAATCTCTTTTCACCTGATACCAAAGTTTTTTGAAATAATTCTTCTTCTTTATTAATAAGTTCTTTAACCAAATCTATATTATTAGATAAACTAGGATATATAGAATTATATTTACTAACAACAACATCTACCAAATCAGCCATAAAACTATGATTAATACCTAATCTCTTACCCATCATAACAGACCTTCTAAGTAATCTTCTAAGAACGTATCCTCTACCATAATTTTCAAAAGTAGCACCATCAGATAAAGCAAAAGTTAAACTTCTAATATGATCAACTATTACCTTAAATTCTTTTCTTCCATCATAAGGAATCTTACATATATCAGATAATTCTTCAATAATTGGCATAAACAAATCAGTCTCATAATTAGTAACAGTTCCTTGTAAAATACAAGCCATTCTTTCAACGCCCATACCAGTATCTATATTCTTACTAGGTAATTCTTCATAGTCTTTTCTATCTACACCATCTTTAGCATTAAATTGACTAAATACATTATTCCATATTTCAATATACCTATCATTCTCTATCTCTTCTTGTAATAACTTAATACCAAGGCCATCTTTATCATACTCTTCTCCTCTATCATAAAAAATTTCAGAATCAGGGCCACTAGGTCCCTCACCTATTTCCCAAAAATTTCCTTCTAATTTAACTATATGACTAGCATCAATACCTAATTTAATCCATAAATCATAAGCATCATTATCATCAGGATAAACAGTAACATATAATTTATTTTTATCAATACCAAAATACTTATCACTAGTAAGTAGCTCATAAGCCCAAGTTAAAGCTTCTTTCTTAAAATAATCACCTATAGAAAAATTACCTAACATTTGAAAGAAAGTATGATGTCTTGCAGTAATACCAACACTCTCTATATCACCAGTTCTAATACATTTCTGACAACTAGTAAGTCTCCTATTTTGAGGAATAACAGTACCATCAAAATATTTTTTAAATGGAGTAACACCAGCATTAATCCATAATATAGAAGGATCATTCTTAGGAATCAAAGAAGCACTAGGAACCTCAGTATGCCCTCTTTCCACAAAAAAATCTATATAAGTTCTTATAATTTCTTCACCAGTCATTTTTTTCATTTTAAACACTCTCTTTTCTAATTTGATTTAATATTTCATCTAATCTCTTTCTATAACTATCAATATCATGATTGTTATCTATATAATAATCAGCATATGCTATAGGACCAGCCTTAGCAATGTTTTCTATTTCGGAAATATCTCTATTCATAGCCTCTTCATAATTAAGAGTTCTTATCTTCCTTTTTAATAACCTATCATACCTTATATTTTTATCACATATAATTGCAATAACAACTAACTTATTCTTAAACTCATCCTTAAGTATCTTTAATTCATCCCAAGAATATAACCCATCCAATACAACGTTACCATTATTAGATAACTCTCTTATTTTAGGAAGTAATATAAAAGCATACGCCCCCATACCATATTCCTTTCTTAACTTCTCACGCATAATTTTCTCATTATTAGGTGTAACTTCCATATTATTTTCCTTTAATTTATCCATAGTAACACCACCAAAATAAACCTTCTCATATCCTTTAGATACCAATATATCAGAAGCAACTGATTTACCAGCACCACACATACCCACTATTGCAATTATTTTATTATCCATATATTCCCCACCAACTTTCAAAATCTATAAAAATTATATCAAAAATGATTATAAATGTAAATAAACTCAACCATATTTGATTGAGTTTATTAATTATTTATGTTCTTTATCTTCTAACTTACTAATTGCTTCTTTACCAACATTAATAACTTTTAATCTTATATCATCAGCAATTCCTTCTAATAAAGGAGTACCTTTACTCTTAGCAAGTTTAACTAGTTCTTCAGCTTTACCTTTCAAATCTTCACTAGTAGACTTAGCAATTTTTAATACCTTTTCCTTATCTAAATCTTCTAGTTCCTTTTTTATTTCATCAACCTTTTCTAAAAACTCTTTTTTAACATCATCAGTATCAAGTTCTTTAACCTTAACTAACAAATCATTAAGTTCTTTCTTTAAATCTTCCCATAATTCACTACCTTTTTTAGGAGCAAATAACATTCCTAATCCAGCACCAATTCCTAATCCCATAAGAAACTTACCAAAGCCATTACTACTTTTCTTCATTATTATCATCCTTTCCCTTTCTTACAAATATATTTTTTAAAAATACACTTATATATTCAATAACCTTATCGCTAACAAAAGAAAGCCTATCATTAACAGTATCTACAACGCTAAAAAAGTTATTGAATTTACCAAACTTTAAATTAACATCATCTACTATATTATTAACTTTTGTAACTACAAAAATTAACTTTATAACTAATACTATTAAACTAATAATTAATATAGAACTTAATATATATATAATCATCAACCAAAAAGCATTAATATCTACCATTATTTATCATTCCTCTCCTCATACATAGAATCAATTATATTAAACAAATCATCAGTTAACTCTAAATCTTTTTCATTCTTAGAATCTTCATTACCATTTGCATAATCACCAGCACTTTTCTTTAAAGTAGATAACAAATTAATTTTACTCTTAATTGGAGGAACTTCTTTTTTTGTGTGCTCTTTATAGTCATTTATATCAGTATTTACATTATTATTAAGTATATCTTCATTTAAATTATCACTATCATCAACAAAATCATCAATAGAATCAAATTTATAACTATTATCTAAAGAACTATCATCATAATTAACACTAGAATCTTTAACAAGATTACTATCATATGAAGTTTTTGTTTCCAAAGAATCATCCATAATATCATACATTAATTCTCTAGAATCATCTTTTTTCTTCTTTCTGCAACTCTTAACTTCCTTTAAATATTCGCAATTCTCACACATCAAATTTTCTTTTATATCATCTGCTAAACTTCCATAAGCTTTTTTTCTTACAGTATCAAAATCTACACTTTTAGAAGGTCTTTGACGCTCAAAATCATCACTATCACTCTGTTGAATTTGAGAAGTTTGATAATTCTTGTCTAGAACACCATATACAGGTGATATAATAGGCGTTGCTCTAAACTTCTTCTCTACAGGTTTTTCTTCTTTTTTATCCTTATATAAATCAGCTACTTTACTCTTAGTAACTTCTTTTTTAGGTTCACTATGTACATCATTTTTAACAATCTCAACATCTTTTTTAATAATTGGTCTTTTATTTCTTTCAACCCTACTACCAACAAAATCTTCATCATTGACATCAATAGGAAATTTAAAACTATCATTAGTTTTTACTACATTTTCATATTTATTATCAACAACTTTATCATCATCATTTAAGATTTCACTATTATTATTAGTAACATTTATATTATTAAAAGAATCTTTAGATAAAGTAAAATCAGGTTGTTGCATTTTTCTCTCTTCTTCAATTTTTTCACGCATAAAAGTAGGCAATTTATCTTCCGTTTTTTCTTTTTTAACTTTTTTATTTTCTTTTTTTTCTTCCTTTTTTATTTCATGAATACTAACAACATCATCATCTTCTTCTTCAATTATTTCTTCATCAGTAAACAAATTCTTTACTTTATCCAATAAACCCATTTGCAGCACCTCTTTCTAATATTATTCATCTGGAAGATTTTCAACATCGTCTTCCTTAATATATTCTTCTAAAAATTGTGAAAAATTACTTCCAGCATCTTCTGGCTTATCAACCTTATATTTTATTTCTTTGTAATTTCCATAGTTATTATCTAAAACATTTTTAATTATCAAATCATTATAATCTATATTATTTAATATAGCAGATGAAATACCAATCATTTTATTAAGATTATTTTTATCAGTAAAAAATTCCACCCTAGCATAATTATATACTATTTTAACATAATAATTATCATTTTTTTTATCTATAATAGAAATAAAGCCAACCTTATCATCAAAAGAAATATTATTATTATAATAAATATTATCACTAGTTTTAGCATTATAATTAAGTTTACTTCTATAATAATAACTAATTATATCAACATAAAGATAAATATAATCATCGCCAACTAAAAAACTTTGATTATAATCATAATTTTTTATAAGTTTAACTCCCCTAGGTACATAAAATTTATAACCTATTCCAACATTATTAGATATCTTATTTTTACTTAAAGAACCATTAATAACACTAATATAATCATTATTATCACTATCTATTTTAACACATCCTGTTAGTAGTAAAACTATTAAAACAAGTAATATCTTCTTCCACATATAGCCACCTACTCTTAGTTTATTATAACAAAAAAATAGTCAAAATAAAATAGTTTAATTAAACTTTTTTATTTTTTTTTATATAATACATTGAAAGGAGATTAAAATGAATAATCAATATTTTTATAGAAGACCAATATATCAAAACAATGACAGATTTGCAGGAGGTTTTGCAGTTCCATTTTTATTAGGAGGATTAACTGGAGGATTGTTAGCGCCAGCATTTTATCCAAGACCATATTATCAACCATATCCAGTATATCAATCATACCCAGTATATCAGTATCCACCATATAGACCATATTATTATTAATAACAATTATCTATTAATTTAACAAAAACATTGCCATTATCACGACTAGCATTAATAATTAAACAATTAGATAAATCCCTATTATCAATAGGACTAGTTAATTTATTAAAATATCCATTATTTACTAACTCTATAGCATTAAAACTAGTACTATCATTATTCCAAACATAATTACATTTTAAACTACCATTATCACATTCAAATATATAATCATAAGCAGAAGAAACTATATTATCTTTAAATAACTTAAATGCTCTATCTTTATCAATACTTAACGTATTACCAACATAATGCATTATACTAATTGAAATAATACTAACAATAAAAATAACAGCCAAAGTCTCTAATAATGTAAAGCCCTTATTATCCATAACATTACCTATTAATATTAATCATATTAG
>AUXO014985477.1_pt1 | contig 12603 bp, 9 predicted proteins | sample 768731 | NCBI WGS metagenome assembly AUXO01 (sample SAMN02715735, study PRJNA202380) | gut metagenome | biome: sheep rumen | host: Ovis aries | place: New Zealand: Palmerston North | reverse complement strand
TTCCGAAGAAGCTTATCAACCTCCCGGACTGCCCGTATGGACTGTTCTACCGCGGAAAACTGCCTGACCCGGACAGACCGTCCGCCGCCGTCGTCGGCGCGAGACAGTGCAGCAGTTACGGAAAGCAGATGTCAGTAGTGCTTGGACAGGCTCTTGCGGAAGAGGGGTATCAGGTAATCAGCGGGATGGCCTCCGGAGTCGATTCAACGGCACAGAGCGCCTGTGTATCGTCGGGAGGCAGTTCATACGCTGTCCTGGGCTGCGGCGCTGACGTATGCTATCCTCCGGAAAATGCGAGTCTGTATGAGCATCTGGAGGCAAGCGGCGGGATCATATCAGAATATTCGCCGATGACGCCGCCTCTCAGACATCATTTCCCTATGAGAAACAGGATTATCTCGGGAATGTCCGACGCTGTGATTGTGGTGGAGGCACGGGCCAGGAGCGGATCGCTTATCACAGCGGATCTGGCTCTGGATCAGGGGAAGGAGGTATACGCGGTTCCCGGCCGTTACAACGATCTGCTCAGCTACGGATGCAACCGTCTTATAGAGCAGGGAGCCGGAATTGTCCTGTCAACCGACAGCCTGCTGGAGAATCTTGCTCTTACGCTTGATCTCAAGAGAGTATCTCCGGGTACGGATGAGACCGTCAGGCAGGTTCCGGCAGATATGGAAGAGAATGAGATGAAGGTATATACAGCGCTTAATTTCGACGCGAAGAGCATAGATGAGATTGCTTCGGAGGCGGGGCTGACTCTTCTTCAATCTATGAGAGCGCTTTTGAATCTGCAGCTGAAGAACCTGGCGGTTGAGGTATCAAAGAACAGGTACATCGTAAAGATGGCCTCATGACTCCCTGCTGCCATCTGTGGTTTCAGCTGTATGAAGGCGCTGCCATGCAGGGAGAAGGGCCAATCCGGGGTACGGGCAAAGAGGCCGTCATGTTTTTTTCACTGTCAAAGAAGCCGTCATGTTTTTTCACTTGCCTGAATGGGGAATTTGAGCGATAATATGAAAATTGCAGCGTCGGCGGGCTCAATATTTCGTCACGCTCCGGGCTCATTTCCACAGACGGCTGAATGGACAGCGTCAGAGCGGGATGATCGTCAGACTGCCTGGACGCGGTATCAGCCGGCACTGCCTTACACGGAAACAGGAAAGGAAACACTAATCATGGCGCAGCACCATTACCTTGTGATTGTTGAGTCTCCGACTAAGGTTAAGACTATAAGCAAGTTCCTCAGCAGGAACTACACGATCATGGCTTCATCGGGCCATGTCAGGGATCTGCCGAAGAGCCAGCTCGGATTTGACGCGGAACACGATTACGAGCCGAAGTATATAACCATCCGCGGAAAAGGCGATGTCCTGGCGGCACTCAGAAAGGAAGCAAGAAAGGCAGACAAGGTCTATCTTGCGACCGACCCCGACCGTGAGGGAGAGGCGATCAGCTGGCATCTGGTTGCCGCACTCAAGCTGGATCCGGAGAAGACATTCAGGATCACATTCAATGAGATTACGAAGACTGCCGTTAAGGAAGCACTCAAGCATCCGAGACAGATAGATATGGATATGGTTGACGCCCAGCAGACAAGGCGCATCCTGGACCGAATGGTCGGATACAGGATCAGCCCGCTTCTGTGGGCCAAGATCAAGAGAGGGCTCAGCGCGGGACGTGTTCAGTCCGTCGCGCTTAGGATTATCTCTGACAGGGAAGCCGAGATAGCCGAGTTTATTCCGCAGGAGTATTGGACGATAGACGCTGAACTGAGGCCTCATGGCGCAAAGAAGAATCTCACTGCCCAGTACCATGGAACCGGATCAGGGAAGGAGCTGCCTGAAAACAGTGACAGAACACTAGAGATCGAGAAGGCTCTCAGAGACGCGGTGTTTACCGTGACAAGTGTTAAGAAGGGGGAGAGAACCAGGAAAGCTCCTCTTCCTTTTACTACAAGCACACTTCAGCAGGAGGCTGCCAAGGCGCTGAACTTCAGTACGCAGAAGACCATGAGAGTTGCGCAGCAGCTCTATGAAGGAGTCAGGATAAAGGGAGAGGGAACGGTTGGCCTGATCACTTACCTAAGAACCGACTCGACCCGCATCTCAAAGGAAGCTGCCGCTGCGGCTTCCGCATATATATCTGAGCAGTACGGACCGCAGTATGCCGCGTCACAGTCGAAGGCGCAGCCTTCAGGCGGCAGTGCCGAGGGCGGCCAGAGAATACAGGACGCCCACGAGGCGATACGTCCAACAGATATCCGCAGACTCCCGTCCGCGGTAAAGGAGGAGCTGACAAGAGAACAGCTTAAACTGTATGAGCTGATATGGAAACGTTTTACCGGAAGCTGTATGGCTCCGGCCAGGATCGAGACCCTGCAGATAAAGATCACTGCAAAGTCTGATCTTGATTACATGTTTACGACAGGTACTTCAAGAACATTGTTTGAGGGATTCCAGGCAGTCTACAGGGAGAGCGGGAGCGAGGAAGACAAGGTCGTCTCAGGACTCGGCGAACTGAAGGAAGGCGATGAGCTCGAGCTTAAGAAGCTTGATTCACAGCAGCATTTCACGCAGCCTCCGGCGCATTTCACCGAGGCGTCTCTCGTACATACACTGGAGGAGAAGGGCATAGGACGTCCGTCTACCTACGCGCCTACTATCTCAACACTGCTCGCCCGCCACTATGTTACGAAGGAGGGGCGGAGCCTCTATGTGACAGAACTGGGTGAGGCTGTCAACTCCATCATGAAGGGATCTTTCCCGGAGATAGACGACGTTGGATTCACCGCGAACATGGAGTCGCTGCTTGATCTTGTCGCTGAGGGCAAGATGGAGTGGAAGGATATAGTGCGGAACTTCTATCCGGATCTCGAACGTGAGGTACAGCGCGCGGAGGAGACACTCAGCAAGGTGACGATCGCGGACGAGGAGACCGATGTCCTGTGTGATAAATGCGGGCGCAGGATGGTAATTAAGTACGGGCCGCACGGGAAATTCCTGGGCTGTCCCGGATTCCCGGACTGCCGCAACACTATGCCTTACTATGAGAAGGCCGGCGTCAAATGCCCGAAGTGCGGTATGGAGGTCGTACTGAAGAGGTCGCGCAAGGGCAGGAAATACTATGGCTGTGAAAATACTGAGTGTGACTTTATATCGTGGTCAAGGCCGAGTGAGGTTCGATGCCCGAAGTGCGGCGGATGGATGGCGCAGAAGGGTAACCGTATTGTATGCCAGAACAATACCTGCGGATATTCATGCAAAGATGAACATGATTCGTCTAATTAGCACAAATTAATCATGTAAACAATTTATCCTTATGGCGATTTGGGGAATAGAATTTCACAAATTCTTATGATAATATCAATTAACGCAAAATATATCCTGACGTGAAAGAAGTTCTGATCGGGATAAGGTCTGCAGTGCTGTTATGGGGTGGCGCTGCAGACATGACACCAGGGTAGTCAGAATGACGCAGCATCATGGGGAGATGCACAGTTCGTTCCAGGCAGTAATGCCTGGACTGTTTTGTACAGGAGGCAGCTATGAGTGTACAGCTTCTCGATAAGACCAGAAAGATAGGTCAGCTATTGCACAACAATAACTCCAGGAAGGTCGTATTTAATGATATCTGCGCTATACTGACGGATATTCTGGATTCGAACGTCTTAGTTATCAGCCGGAAGGGCAAGATTCTCGGTTCCGGGAAGCGCAGCGATACGCCTGAGCTTGGCGGGATGATATCCGGCCGTGTAGGAGACTTCATTGATCCCATGCTGGATGAACGGTTTCTCGCGATTCTTTCCACAAAGGAAAATGTCAACCTGGAAACACTCGGTTTTACCGGGGAGCAGATTCACCGGTATCAGGCTATCGTCAATCCGATAGAAATTGCCGGCGAGAGACTTGGAACCGTGTTCATGTACCGGACCCGCAGTCCGTATGAGATCGATGACATTATTCTCTCTGAATATGGGACAACTGTCGTGGGACTTGAGATGATGCGGTCCCAGAGCGAGGAGAACGAGGAGGAGAACCGGAAGGTTCAGGTGGTTCAGAGTGCTATAAACACCCTCAGCTACTCAGAACTTGAGGCGATCGTACACATATTCGATGAGCTTGACGGTGATGAGGGTGTCCTGGTGGCGAGCAGGATCGCCGACAGAGTCGGAATAACCAGGTCAGTGATAGTCAATGCCCTCCGTAAGTTCGAGAGCGCGGGCGTGATTCAGTCCAAGAGCTCCGGCATGAAGGGAACTTACATTAAGGTTATGAATGACGCTGTGTATGCCCAGCTTGAAGAGATCCGCAGACAGCAGGAAAACTGACACAAAAGTTTCACAAAACGTGAAAAGGCGAGAAAAAACGAGAAAAACCGAGCATACGCAAGCGATTAACATAAGGCCAGTGAATTATGCATCCCCTGAGGGGTTGCATAATTCTTTTTTTCTGTTATTATGTGTATCGTGATTTAGCACTCAGAATTAAAGAGTGCTAATAAAGAAGATTGAACAGAAACAGGAAATGGAGGCGAGCATTATGAAGTTAGTTCCGTTGGGCGATAAGGTAGTTCTGAAACAGGTTGAAGCGGAAGAGACAACAAAGGGCGGCATCATTCTGGCTGCCAAGGCTCAGGAGAGACCGCAGGAAGCGACAGTTATCGCGGTCGGAGACGGCAGGATCGACGGCAAGGAGATCGTGATGAGCGTCAAGGAAGGCGACAAGGTTGTCTATTCCAAATATGCCGGAAACGAGTTTAAGCTTGGCGATGAGGAGTATATCCTCTGCAAGATGAGCGATATCCTGGCGAAGGTCGAGTAAAGAAACGGAGGTAGAGAATCATGGCAAAAGAACTGAAATATGGCGACGAGGCAAGAGAAGCCCTTCGTATTGGCGTTGACAAGCTGGCGGATACCGTACGCGTTACGATCGGCCCCAAGGGAAGAAACGTGGTTCTGGACAAGACCTACGGAAGCCCGGTTATCACAAATGACGGCGTGACTATCGCCAAGGAGATCGAGCTTGAGGATTCTTTCGAGAACATGGGAGCGCAGCTCATCCGTGAGGTCGCGTCCAAGACAAATGATGTTGCCGGCGACGGAACCACGACAGCTACCGTTCTGGCACAGGCAATGGTCCACGAGGGACTGAAGAACCTGGCGGCAGGAGCGAATCCGATCGTTCTGCGCAAGGGAATGCAGAAGGCGACGGACGCGGTAGTCGAAGAGATCCGCAAGATGAGCCAGAAGGTCAAGGGCAAGGAGCAGATCGCCAAGGTCGCAGCCGTTTCCTCAGGAAATGATGAGGTCGGCACGATGGTCGCGGACGCTATGGAGAAGGTCTCCAAGGACGGCGTCATCACCGTTGAAGAGTCCAAGACCATGAAGACAGAGCTGGATCTGGTAGAAGGCATGCAGTTTGACCGCGGCTATATCTCAGCGTATTTCGCGACAGATACAGAGAAGATGGAAGCTGCTCTCGATGATCCGTATATCCTTATTACAGATAAGAAGATCAGCAACATCCAGGATCTCCTTCCGCTGCTTGAGCAGATCGTCCAGGCAGGCAAGAAGCTTCTTATCATCGCCGAGGACGTCGAGGGCGAAGCGCTCACAACACTGATCCTCAACAAGCTGCGCGGAACATTCTCCGTAGTGGCGGTCAAGGCTCCGGGATACGGCGACAGAAGAAAGGATATGCTCCAGGATATAGCGATCCTGACCGGCGGCACAGTTATCTCAGACGAGGTCGGCCTTGAGCTGAAGAACGCCTCTATCGATATGCTTGGACGCGCGAAGAGCGTCAAGGTCACCAAGGAGAATACCATCATCGTAGACGGACTTGGCGCGAAAGAGGACATCAAGTCCAGAACAGATCAGATCCGCGCACAGATCGAAGAGACGAAGTCTTCCTTTGATAAGGAAAAGCTTCAGGAGAGACTTGCGAAGCTGGCGGGCGGTGTTGCGGTTATCCGCGTAGGCGCCGCGACCGAGACTGAGATGAAGGAAGCCAAGTTCCGTATGGAGGATGCCCTGAACGCGACGAGAGCCGCAGTGGAGGAAGGCATCGTAGCCGGCGGCGGTTCAGCTTACATCCACGCCGCGGCGGCTGTTGCCAAGGCTATGGACAAGCTCAGCGGCGACGAGAAGACCGGCGCGCAGATCGTCCTGAAGGCACTTGAGTCTCCGCTGTACTTCATCGCTGAGAACGCGGGGCTCGCGGGATCAGTGGTCGTCAATAAGGTAAAGGAATCCGCGAAGGATGAAGGGTTCGACGCATACAACGAAGAGTATGTGAATATGGTTGAGGCAGGCATCATCGATCCGGCCAAGGTTACCAGGTCAGCGCTTCAGAACGCAAGCTCCGTAGCGAGCACTCTGCTCACGACCGAAGCGACCGTCGGAACTATCAAGGAGCCGGCACCGGCCGTACCGGCAGCGCCGCAGGGCGGAATGTACTGATCCGCGGATGAGTAAATTGAGATTAACTTACAAAGTGGTCTGGTGGAAACCAGACCACTTTGTTATAATCAGATATATTCTGCCGAAGGTGAAGCAGATAATCCTGATTATGGAGCTTGAAGAGAATGACGGAGGAAGAGAAGAAACATCAGAAAGAGCTGTGGAAGCAGGACAGGGCCAGGGAGCGCCGGGAGGAGTGGGAGAAGATCCGCGCTCTTGGCGCCGGCGCGAGACTCCAATACTTCTGGGATTATTATAAGATCGTACTGGTGATTGTGCTGGGAGCTGTTCTGGCACTGTATTTTATCCTGAATGTGATAAAGGGAGTGCGGACGGATACGCTTCTGTATGTCTGTGTGCTTAACAGCAATGAACTGGATCCGGACACTGAGCTTCTCAGGGAGGACTATATACAGGCCAGGGGCGGTCTCGAAAATATGCAGGAGATGACATTTGACTCATCCCTCTATGTAAACCCTGACGCCAATGGCACATCGCAGGCTGATGTCGCAACGTCCATGAAGATCGCGGCATTTGTCGGCGCAGGCACGGTGGACGCGTTTATCGCTCCGCCGTATGTGACGGACTTTGAGCAGAAGAGCGGAATGTACATGGCGCTTGATGATATCCTTACACAGGATGAGATTCAGAAGCTCGGTTCACAGAACTGCCTGTATTACGCACCGGAACCAGTGGATGAAGATGAATCGGCCAAGAACGGGCCATGGATGCCTGAGACGGAAGATAAGTCCGCAGACGAACACAAGTCAGGGCTGCCCGGTTCGGAGGATGTGTCTGCCGGAGAAAACAAGTCAGATCTCCGGAACGATGCAGGCAGCACGGAAGGAGCTGATACTGCGGCGCGTGCGGATGCATTTGTCCTGAATACGGAAGCCGGGGATGATAAGCATATATACGCTGTCCGCGTCGACCAGGCCGGAGTGTTCGGAAACTATCACATATACAGCGACACGCCGGTTTGGTTTGCTGTCATCGGAAATGCGCCGCATATAGATGAAACCTTGCGGTTTCTGCATTTTCTTCTGGGGAAGAAGGAGGAGAACAACAATGAATGACGGATATGAGGAGATACTTGTAAAGCGCGGAAGAACCGCCGGGTCAACGATCATGAAGGCCGCAATTATCGGCATTACCGCTGTGCTTATCGCCGTGGGGATATTCTTCTTCAACCCGATATTCCTGGCAGCCGGACTGGCTCTGGCACTGATTGCCTACTATCTGATCCTGCCGAATTTTGATCTGGAATTCGAGTATCTGTATGTAGGCGGCGACATTGACATAGATAAGATCATGGCCAAGAGAAAGAGGAAGAGGGTAGCTTCATTTTCCAAGGATAATCTTGAGATAATGGCCCCGACCGGAAGCAGTCACCTTGCCCCGTATCTGAATGATCTTAAGGTCAGGGATTATACCAGCATGGATCCGGACGTCCGGACCTGGACGCTGGTTTACGGGTCGGAGAAAGCGAAGGAAGCCGTGTGCCTTGAACTGACAGAAGAGATTGCGAAAGACATGAGAAGGTTTGCTCCGAGAAAAGTATTTTTTGACTGACAGCAGAGTTTAGAGCGGAGGCCGGCCGTTGCGTGCACGGCTTATGTATGCTATCATGTGCGGAAGCCAAAGACAGATAAATATACCGGATATTTACGAAAGGAGAATGCCGCCATATGGGAAAGATCGTAGGTGAAGGAATTACTTTTGATGACGTACTGTTGATACCGGGATACTCGGAGGTGGTTCCGAATCAGATCGATCTGACGACACAGCTGACAAAGACGATTCGCCTGAACATACCTGTCATGAGCGCCGGAATGGATACCGTGACGGAGCACAGAATGGCTATCGCCATGGCCAGACAGGGCGGCATCGGTATTATTCATAAGAATATGTCAATCGCCATGCAGGCGGAGGAAGTAGATAAAGTCAAGAGATCGGAGTTCGGTGTCATCACGGATCCCTTCTACCTCAGGCCTGACAACACGCTTCAGGAAGCGGAGGATCTGATGCATAAGTACCGCATCAGCGGTGTTCCGATCGTTGACAGGGACGGCAGGCTCGCCGGAATCATCACGAACCGCGATCTTAAGTTCCAGGAGGATCTGTCCAGAAAGATATCACAGGACATGACCTCTGAAAACCTTGTCACGGCGCGTGAGGGAATCACCCTGGAAGAGGCCAAGAAGGTACTTGGAAAAGCCAGGAAGGAGAAGCTTCCGATCGTGGATGAGGACGGGCGTCTGAAGGGCCTGATCACGATCAAGGATATAGAGAAGAATATCAAGTACCCGAACTCCGCGAAGGACTCGCAGGGCCGGCTTCTGGTCGGCGCTGGCGTAGGCGTGACGATGGATGTGCTTGAGAGAGTCGGTGAACTGGTGAAGGCTCATGTAGATATTGTCGTAGTCGACAGTGCCCACGGTCATTCCGCGAATGTGCTGCGTGTGGTAGGCATGATTAAGGAGAAGTTCCCGAATCTACAGGTGATAGCCGGAAATGTCGCTACTGCGGAGGGCACGGAGGCCCTGATTCGCGCCGGCGCAGACTGCGTTAAGGTGGGAATCGGCCCGGGATCGATCTGTACTACACGTGTTGTCGCGGGGATCGGCGTTCCGCAGATCACCGCTGTTATGAATGCATATGAAGCGGCCGACAAGCATGGCATCCCGATCATAGCTGACGGCGGCATCAAGTATTCGGGAGATATCACCAAGGCGATCGCGGCAGGCGCAAATGTGTGCATGATGGGCTCACTGTTTGCCGGATGCGACGAGGCTCCCGGAGACTTCGAACTGTATCAGGGAAGGAAATACAAGGTCTATCGCGGAATGGGATCAATATCGGCGATGGAGAACGGATCAAAGGACCGTTATTTCCAGACGAACGCGAAGAAGCTTGTGCCTGAGGGAGTTGAAGGCCGGGTGGCGTATAAAGGGTCAGTGGAAGACTCTATCTTCCAGCTTATGGGAGGCCTCAGATCCGGCATGGGATACTGCGGCGCTCAGGATATAGAAACCCTCAAAAAGAACGGAAGATTCACCAAGATCACCAGTGCCGCGCTCCGGGAGAGCCATCCGCATGATATCCATATCACAAAAGAAGCGCCGAACTACACAGTTGAGGATGACATCGGATAAGGGCTTCCAACGGCAGGCCTGCAATAAAGAGCTTAATGAGAGAATAGTATGACCGATAGGGAGCAGACCCTTACGGCAGGATCAGATAAATGGACACAGAACAGGAAAAAGATAACCGGGGGCCGGCGCCGCGAAGGCTGACTCCCTATGAACAGTATCTGCAGCAGAAGAGAAAACGGCGCACCGGAAGAATTATCTTCTGGGTTATTGTAGTAGAGGCAGTTTGTCTGATCCTCGGCGCGATTGTGCTCTTTATGCCAAAGGATGATCCGGAGATTGATGATCTTATCAACAAGAAAATAACATTCAACTATGAGACGGAGACAGACCGTGTCGTTACTTTCGGTCTGGCTGTGCCGAAGCCGAATATCGATGTGCAGCTCCTGACGATCAATGACTGGTCGAGGCCCGGAATTGCCGTAAACGATATCAAGAAGATCGTCATTCACTACCTGGGGAACCCTGAGACCTCAGCGCAGGAGAACCGTGATTATTTTGAGAGCCTGAAGGACCTTCAGGACACCTATATGAGCGCGAACTATGTGGTAGGAACAGAGGGCGAGATCATCCAGTGCGTCCCTGACGGAGAGGTCGCCTGGGCTTCCAACAAAGCTAATTACTATTCTATCTCGATTGAGAACTGCCATCACGATACGAGCGGACGATTCACAGACGCTACATACTGGGCGGATGTACATCTTGTTGCCTATCTGACCGAAAGATACGCGCTGGACCGCGATGACATTATCAGACACTATGATGTCACAGGCAAGGACTGCCCCCTGTGGTATGTGGAGCATCCTGACGAGTGGGAGAAGTTCAAGGACGATGTCATGACTTACCGTGAGGAGTGCAGGACACTGCAGCGGGAGATGGTTGATGAACTGCTGCACGGTGAAGATGTGGACGAGACGGAGAAGGATGTTCTCAGAGAGTATCTGGACAGCTTCAAGGAAGAGACGGTTGTCGAGATGGAGACCTCCAATCAGGATCTTTGGGAGGATCTTAAGAAGCGGGCTGAGCAATATGGAGATCACTGACAAATGGCAAGATTAGAGCAGCTGATAGAACAGATCAGGAAGGACAGGGATGTCAGGCAGAACCTGATTGAGATCCGCCAGAACATATCTGACGAATCTCTGCGAAGGCAGTTCATGAATCAGGTAAGGGGAGACTATGGGCTTTTCCTGGAACTGCTGGAGCATGAAGATCCTAAGGTCCGCAGAAATGCCGCGCTTATTCTCGGAATGACGCGGGATGAAAATGTCCTTCCGGCGCTCTTTGAAGCATGGGAAGCAGAGGAAACTCTGTTTGTGCGCGAGGACTACCTGAAAGCGGCAGAGTCAATGGACTACAGAGATTACCTGCCGCGGCTGAATGAACGCATACATGAGCTTGAAGACAGGATGAGCGGGACATCTGAAGATGCCGGATCTGACGCGGAAAAAGATTCAGAACAGCGAGGCACTGAGACAAAGAGCCGTGATGCTGAAAAGTCCGGGTCAGGGGATGCCGGTGACAGACATGGTTCTGATGCTGAGAACTATGGATCAGAGGATGCCGGTGACAGACAAACTGAACAAAAGAGTTCACTTTGGGATAACGACAAGCACCTTCTTGCTGAACTGTCCAGGCTGCGCCATATGACTGCCAGATATGAGAAGCACAGGCGGCATCATTTTATAAAAATGAACCCGGCTCCGGAGATTCTTCTCCGGACTAATGTCCTGCACGTAGGCGCGACAGCAGGGCAGATCAGGAGCGGTACTGTTCACGCCATGCGGGGAGGAGTGCATGTCAAGGGAGGCGACCTTCATGAGATTCTGAAGGTCAGAACCTGGAACGAATGCCTGATGCCGATCCCGGGCGCAAGGCCGGTCTCAGGTGATGAGAAGATGATAGCCTCCAGGCTGAGAGATCTGAAGATCGGTAATTACCTCAGCTACCTTCATGAGGACAACGGGCAGCCTTTCCGTTACAGGATTGAACTCAAGAGCCCGTCTGTTCCGCGAGAGAAGAGAGGAGAGTATATCAGACGGATTGCATCCAGGCTTGATGTGCTTGAGAAAGGAAAGCTTCTGAACAGCGAGTCCGATTATGAGGTGGAGCTTAGGCTGATTGAACGCGGGGATCACAGCCTGATCCCTATGCTGAAGCTGTTTACTCTGCCTGATACACGATTCGCTTACCGAAAGGAGACGACAGCGCAGAGTACTTCCGCGGTTCTTTCGGCTCTTGCTGTTTATCTGGCGTCTCCGTATATCAAGGATGGAGCGCAGGTTCTGGATCCGTTCTGCGGGGCAGGGACACTCCTCATAGAGAGATGCATTTTCAGAAAAGCAGATCCGGTGTATGGAGTCGACAGATACGCGGAAGCGGTGGAGAAAGCGAGGATTAATACGGAGAATGCCAGAGAGGCGGATACCGGGGCTACATCAGGCATTCCTCCGATTCACTATATAAACCGTGACTTCTTTGACTTCACGCATGATTATCCATTTGATGAGATAATCACCAGCCTTCCGGATCCGCAGGAAGAAGACGGAGCGCACTTTGCGGAACGTTTCTTACGTAAAGCATCCACAATACTCAGAGATACAGCGGTTCTGATTATTCTTGCTGATAATCCTGCCGCACTTAAAGAGGCAGCCGGCAGGGTGGAAGGGTACACACTGCTTGAGGAGCATCTTCTGAACGAGCGCTCAGGATGCAGTGAGATTATCCTTGGATACAACAGCTGAATGAGCTGCTGATTGAAGATTACGGAATCGAGATATTCCGGCAAAGCATAGTGCAGGACATTGGAAATAGTACTGAAAAAAGTATCTTATACAATAATAAAAAGTATTGACAAATAAAAGTATGTATTGTATCATCTGTTTTGTTCGTGAGAGACAGAAGCGGACAGACAGATATGCGCGAGTGGCTCAGGGGTGGAGCGTCGCCTTGCCAAGGCGAAGGTCGCGGGTTCGAATCCCGTCTCGCGCT
>AUXO012282298.1_pt1 | contig 12603 bp, 12 predicted proteins | sample 768731 | NCBI WGS metagenome assembly AUXO01 (sample SAMN02715735, study PRJNA202380) | gut metagenome | biome: sheep rumen | host: Ovis aries | place: New Zealand: Palmerston North | reverse complement strand
AGAGGTCTCTCACAGCCTGCTCTTTCTGCTCTTGCGTTAAGTGTACCAGAGGAGAGTTGTTCTGAATACACTTCCTGGTTGAATAGCCTTCCACCTGCTCGCTCAACCAGAACTTTAACGTGGTTTGAGATGGATAGCCTAGCTTTTTAACGGTTTTGGCAACATTTCGACCGTGTTCCAGATAGTATTGAATAGCGGTACGCTTCTGCTCCTCGGAAAACTTTTCCTTCCTGGGTCTTTTGAGGTGAAGGTTGTTCGTCTCCTTATATTCTTTGTACCAGTTTGTCAGCGTATGCCGGTTCCTGGGGTAGCCCAGCTCACGTATCACCTTTGCTGCGCTGAGATCATACTGAATGTATAACTTGACGGCTTTCATCCGTTCATCATAGGAAAACACGGTCGCACCTCCTCTTGTCCCTTATTCAGGTCCAAGATTCCGTCCGCACCCCCGAATGGTTAACTTCCCCCGTCCCTAACAACCTTATATCGGTGCTCCATTATTGATTGAAAAAGTAAATTCCACTTCGAGAAGTATCTCGAAAGTGGAATTTACTTTTCTAGTTGTCGGCCATCACAGTTCCAAGTGGCCTAAGAAGCTGACATCAATAATTTTTATTCACCTCATCCGCAAAATGTAGAAGATCCCGATCAAACTGTTCCGGGTGAACATTGAAGAACACATGTCCGCCATGCTCATAAGTATGGCTTTCCTTATATGGAGCTAAAACTGCGGCATCAGGATACCATTTTGATGCCAAATCTTTACCGTTAGCCGTCACTTGTCCGTTTGCTCCAAAGAAGACGACAGGAATATCAATATCCTTCAAATACTGATATCCGTTAGTGATTGCATAATCATAATATAACGCAAACGCAATCCAACACGGAGTCTTCGTCAATTCTCCCACAGCCCAATCAACTTTGGAATCATCATTTCCATCAAACATCATGTGGCAGAAGTAAGTAATATAATCTTTGTATCCGTTATATACCATCTTAAGCTCGTCAAGATAATGCTCCATGTTGAAGCCCTTGAAGCCATGAGCATTCCACACCTCATCCTGCATAGCTCCCAATGGGCAGTCAATAAAGCCAAGAGCCTTAATCCTGTAGTTTCGATAAAGGTGCCAATAGCCTGTAATCAATTGACCTCCCATCGACCAGCCAAGGAGAATAGCCCCATCCACATCAAGATAGTCTAATAGTTCTTTTATGTCCTGGCAGTTTCTCTTAACAGTATATCCGGATAATCCTTTAGAAGAGTATCCTTGTCCTCTCGGATCAAATGTAATAACACGATGAGTTGCCTTAAGTTCTTCAATGTTGTCGTCAAAAAATTTAGTAGTGCAGCAATAGCCCGGAACCAGAATAATCGGATTTCCCTTTTCCTTGCTGTGATCTTCAAAATACAATACTGCATCATCACTTGTTCTGAAGAAATTATCTTTCGTTATTTTCTCTACCATTTTAAGACCTCCTCCTGAATAAGAACTACAGCATTGCCAAGGCATTTCACTCACAGCCTCTTGATATGAAATCCTCCATCAATATCAAGATGATCGCCGGTTGTATAGCGAAGCCGATCACTGACTAGAAGGCTGACGGCATTGGCCACATCATCCGGAGTTCCCCAGCGTGCAATAGGGAAAATCCCCTCAGAAATGAGCTCATCGTATTTACCGTGTACCACCTTTGTCATGTCCGTTGCAATCACACCCGGCCGAACTTCATTGACAGTAATTCCTTCACTGGCCAGGCGGTCCGCATAAAGTGTAGTAAGCATGGATACTCCCGCTTTTGATACACAATACTCGCCGCGGCTTGTGGAAGAAACTACCGCACTGCAACTGGAAACATTGACTATTGCTCCTTTATTATTAGTCTCTTTATACTCTTCACTCAGGTAATCCTGAGAAATCATCTGCTTGGCAACCGCTTGTGTTAAGAACATATTTCCCTTAGTATTGATGGTAAGCAAACGATCAAAGCTCTCCTCGCTCATCTCAAGCAAATCTGCTCGCACCTTGGGTGAAACGCCAGCATTATTGACTAAAATGTCAATCCTTCCAAACGCGTTTACCGCCTCTGATACAATATGCAGGCGATCATCATGCGACGCGATATTAGCCTGGACGTAATGGACACTTATGTTCAAATCGTTCAGAGCATCAATAGCCGATTGATTCTTTTCCTCTGTTCCCGTTGCCACCATAACGATGTTGCACCCATCAATGCCTAGGCGCCTCGCAATAGCAAATCCGATTCCGCGACTTGCTCCTGTGACCACTGCTGTTTTTTTAATCATTTTCTATTCCTCTCCGTTCTCCCCATCTTCGAGAATCTCGACCTTGATACTCTTACTATTCCTGTCAAGTGCAGTATTGAGAGCCTCTTCAAATTGATCAAGTGAAAATGTATGTGTTATGAATTTTTCGAGAGGGATGTTCTTTGCCGCTGCGATAGCAACCGGAAAATCCCAACAATACCCCTGAGCACCCTGTACACGCAGTTCCCGTGTGATCATAATGCTGGAGTTGAAATTCGTTATCGGCTTCTCATAAATTCCAATAATTGTCAGGAGACCATTATGAACAAGACTATGTAATGCCTGCTCCATGCAGCTTTGTTTTCCTACTGCTTCAAACGCTTTATCTACACCTTTGCCGCCTGTTAATCTCCTAACCTCCTGCACCAGTCCGTCATCATCATCTACAATCTGATTTCCATTTTTATCCTTTTTTATAGGAAGTTTTGCACTGCAGATGGCAACATCAGCACCAATCTGTTTCGCGGTCTCTAACCGGTTCTCTGAGAAATCAGCAATGATAACCTGGCCAGCTCCGGCTGCATGACACATTGCCGCAACCATCATCCCGATTGCACCTGCCCCAATAATAAGGACCCGCTCCCCAAGACCAATGTTGGCTCTGCGAACTGCATGTGTCGCGACAGATAAAGGTTCCATCAAAGCGCCTGTCTGGTAATTTAGATATTGGGGCAACTCGTAGACATAAGGTTCTTTTACGACGACATAATTCGCCATCGCACCATGGCCAATTCGATATGTATAGGTGATGTGTTCGCAGTACCCATAATTGCCATGACGGCACGCATCACACTTCCCGCAGACAATGCACGGCTCGACAGTCACTCTCTCGCCAAGGTGTACTGACGTCACCCCACTGCCTATAGCAACAACATCCCCTGCAAACTCGTGACCTATTGTGCAGGGGTAATCCTTTACTGAAGGATGAAGGCCTCTTGCAATGTGAAGATCAGAACCGCAAATAGCAGATGCCCGTACTTTTACAAGAACTTCATCAGGCTGTAATCCAGCAATCTCCTCATTTTTCCATCCAATTTCAAGTGGGCTTTCTTTTGTCATGGGCTTTGTAATGGCCCCAATTCGGTTATGTACCGGAAACATTTTCTGCAGCATGTTTCACCTCCGCATTGTATTGTTTCATGTAGTTTTTCATATTGACGATGCCTATAGATGCTTGTTCATCAGGACTTCCGAAAACACGATAATAGCTGCTGTCCAAGCCGCCATATACAAATGATTCGATAGTTATGCATTTCTGATATGAGTATTTTCCCAAAAGAGAAAATATGTCTTCCCACGGAAGAATTCCCTGCCCAGGCACTCCCCTGTTATTCGCTGCCGCATGTAAGTGGTAAAGTTTTCCGGATTGAAGTGCCATTTCCAAAGAGCCATATAAATCGAGCTCCTCGATACTTGCATGGAAGAGATCATAATGAAGGCCTACATTACTCTCTCCAATATCTTTTACCATCTGTAGGACCTGACCAGATGTATTGCAGACACTTGTGCGGAAATGATTAAGCGGCTCCAGCGCCAGATATATTCCACATTCGGCTGCAATTTTTGAAAGCTTCCTCAGGTTCTTAACTGCGTAATCCCATTCCCTCTTTCTTGCATTTTCATCAAGATAATGGCATTTTCCTCCGCCGGTATACAGTGCACCACATAGCAAATGCGATCCCATTTGCTCTCCGCATTTGAGGTTTTCGGTGAGGCGGTGCATAGCCCTTGTCTGCTCTTCAGTCTCGAACGAGGAAAGATCCATTCCCTTCGGGAGTGAAGCACACTGTGTGACATACAGGCCAGATGCTCGGATTTCATCTGAGAACACCGCTTTCGTCTTATCCTCTGTCATTGGAATCTCAATGGATGAATAGCCCAGTTCCTTCACTTTTTCTGGAAGGCCTAAACATCCCGCCCCCAGACCTCGCTCCCAGTTCCAAAGGTTTATGCCAAGATAAGGTCCGTTACTGTCTGTTTCATTTTTCATTTTGCATTCCATTTCATGTTGACTGCCTTACAATCAAATCATAATCAAGAAAACTTGTCTCAGGTGTCGGCAGTATTCCATGTTTTTTCTTGTACTCGATCTGCCTGAGAAGCTGATTCGTCGCAACTGCTCCCATCTCAATCAACGGTTGATTGATCGTCGTAAGTGGCGGTTCTATGTACTGAGACAAAGATACGTTATCAATGCTGATCACTGCAGTTTCACCGGGAATAGCTACGTGAAGGTTATGCAGAGCATGAATAACGATAAATGCAATTGGATCTGACGTTGCAAATATAGCATCCGGCCGTATGGAATTCCGATACATTTGTATAATCAGATCCTTAAACCCCGGCTGTCCCGTAGCGGGCTGATGAAGAACCAACTTTTCATCTACTTCAATACCTGCATCTCTGAGTGCTGCACAGTAGCCGCGATAACGTTCCTGGTACAGGAACAGCGACTCATCGCCGATGCAGATTGCTATTCTGCTTCTTCCGGTGTTCAGCAAATAACGCGTTGCATCATATCCCACTTGATAACTGTCGATTGAAACTGTGTCAATTTTTCCAATGTCGTCTTTTTTGAATCGATTGATCAGTACAATAGGCACTCCTTCATCGTGCATGTGATAGATCGCATCTTCGTTGCCAATTGCTGAACAAATGATAAATCCAGCTACCTGACGGTTCAGCATCTGATCATATGTTGCCTGCTCAACTGCTGGCCGTTCGTCTGTAACGGAAAAAATGACCGAATAATTGTGCTTTCGAGCGATGTTATCTACACCTCTCATTACGAGTGGAAAAATAAGATTGCCATAGCTCGGGATCATGAGGCAGATGGTGCGATTACTACCTTCTTTCAAACTCTTTGCCAGAATATTGGGATGAAAATTGTTTTCCTTTACAACCGCCATTACCTTTTGGCGCGTTTCTTCCTTTACATAGCTTTTGCCATTCAGTACCCTTGAAACGGTACTATAAGATAAACCACACGCCTCTGCTATCCCTTTAATACTGGTAATCTCACCGCCTGCCATTCTCCCCTCCTGTCATCTGCACAAGGACATCATTCAGTTCCAGAAAACGGTTGCTCCCTGATGAGCAGAAGTACAATTATTTCTGTAAAGCTGAAGCCACCCCTTTGCAGGTTTCATAATCGGCTTCCAATCCTTTCTTCTCTTTGCAAACTCTTCATCCGAAACGTCCACGCGAAGTGTTCGTTCCTCAACATCAATGTAAATCATATCGCCATTTCTGATCAACGCCAGGTTTCCACCGTCGTATGCCTCAGGGCTTACATGACCTATCGCCAAACCTCCAGTTGCCCCTGAAAAACGTCCGTCAGAAACGAGAGCAATTTTGGTTCCTAATCCTTTTCCAAGAACGGCTGCCATAAATGTCTCCATATGAGGCATTCCAGGCGCTCCTTTAGGCCCTTCATATCGGATGACAACAACATCGCCTTCTTCAATTTCGTCTCGTAAAATAGCATGCCATGCATCATCCTGACTCTCATATACTTTAGCAGGGCCGGAAAACTTCCAGACGGACGGATCAACTGCTGAAAATTTAACAATCGCGCTATCTGTTCCAATGTTACCATGAAGAACGGCAAGTCCCCCCTGCTCGTGGATTGGATCTTCACACGAATGAATGACATCTCTGTTTATCACTTGTCCAAGTGCCGCTTTCTCAGCCATAGTACCAAACATTCCCTTTTGGGCTGTATCAATCTTTCCGGCATCAGCAAGTTCATGAAGAACAGCAAGTATTCCTCCTGCTGCATCAAATTCTTCCATTGTGTACGTTGGATGATTCGGATATATTGTGCTAATTGTAGGAACTTCACGACTGATGCGGTCAAACGTCTCAAGATTGATATCAAATCCCATTTGATGCGCAAGTGCAGGAATGTGAAGACAGCTGTTCGTCGATCCACCCGTGGCCATCATGTAGGCAATGACATTTTCAAAACTTTTCTGTGTCAGAATGTCACTTGGACGGATTCTCTTCTCCCATGCTTTCATGATCTGGTGTCCACACTGCTTTGCCAAATCATGCCACTTGGAGGACTGGCTGCGTGTACTGGCATTTCCATGCGGTGCGAATCCAAGTATCTCGGCCATCGCACTCATCGTCTGCGCTGTTCCCATAAATGGGCAGGCTCCTGGCGTAGGGCATGCACTTCTGACAATCTCTTTGTATTGTTTCCTAGAAATTGATCCCTCGACGTATGCAGCATATGCTTGTTTGGTATGCGTAAGCGTCAGCATCGGATGACCTTCGCATTTACCCTTAGCCATATACCCTCCCGTCAGCATCACGGCAGGAATATTAACCCGTATTGCTCCCATGACAAGTCCTGGTACAACCTTATCACATGTGCCTAGGAGAACCATTCCTTCAAGGCCATTTACTTCAGCAGCCATCTCCACTTCAGAAGAGCCAAGGTCCCTAGCAGGAAGTGTATAGCGATCACCGGGCGTATTAGAACACATGCCATCGCATATTCCAGAAATAGGGATTTCAAGTCCTATTCCGCCTTCTTCATAGATTGCATCCTTAATTTCTTTTACAACATTCTTGTCAAAAGGATAACTGCCCGGATTCATCTCATTCCAGGTATTGAGGATACCAATAACTGGTCTTTCAATATCCTCGTCCTGCATACCCTCTGCATACAGCAGTGCATTACGATGATCGAGAGATTCTTCATTCCAGTCTCTGATCAGCTCTGTTCCGTTGTCCTCTCTCAATTGTGTCCCTCCATGTTAGTTCTCAATTCCGCCATTCAATAAAAGCTAGAATTATATCTGCAGTAGCTGGATAGCAAATCCGCCTATCTCGCTTGCTGATGAAATAACTTGTATTCGACCATCTGGAAACTTTTTAATGGTATTCTCATCAAAGAAAAAGCCTTTGTCTTCGAGGTACTTCATTGCAGTCGGAAGATCATGTGTTGCCAGTGCAATGTGCCCATGCGTTCCTTTTCCAGGCTTTTTCATCCATTCGATCTTATCCTCTGTATAAACCGAACCTTCTGATTCTTTTTCAGGATTTCTTTTTAATCCGAAAAGTTCCTCTACTATATCCGCGCATTCTCCTGCTTCTTCCGCGGTTCGGAGATTAATACCGAGATGTGCAATTTGAAAATCTGGTTCCCACTGCATATTAACCTCCAAGATACGCTTTTCGGACTTCATCTGATTCAAGCAGGTGATTTCCCGATCCTTTCAGCATGATTGAGCCATTTTCGAGAACATAAGCATAATCGCAAATGCTTAGGGCCTTCTTCGCATTCTGCTCAACAAGAAGTACAGTGATTCCCTGTTCACGAATTTTCAGAATCAGGTCATAAATTTGGTTTACTATGATCGGGGCAAGTCCCATTGACGGTTCGTCGAGCAAAAGGATCTTCGGATGGCTCATTAGCCCTCTGGCGACTGCGAGCATCTGCTGCTCACCTCCGGAGAGTGTCCCAGCGAATTGCTTTTCACGTTCTTTCAGAATTGGGAACAACTCGTACTGCTTCACAATGTCCTGCTCGATCTGCCTGTTATTTTGTGTATAGCCGCCTACCTGAAGATTCTCACGAATGGTCAGTCCAGAGAAACAGTGCCTGCCTTCAGGGACATGCACAACTCCTTCCTTAACAATCTTATCAGCGTGTCTGGATAATTCCTTTCCTTCAAAAATAATTTTTCCGCTTTTAGGTTTTACCAAACCTGATATCGTCTTTAGGAGCGTTGACTTTCCTGCGCCATTGGCCCCGATTATGGAAACAATCTGTCCTTTTTGAACGCTAATGCTAATTCCGCGAAGGGCCTCTATATGCCCATAATTCACATAGAGATCCTTTACCTCCAACAAACTGTCTGCCATGATTTGTCATCCCTCCTTTCCGAGATAAGCTTCGATAACGGCGGGATTGTGCTGAATTTCATTTGGAGTTCCAACAGCTATCGTTTCGCCAAAATTCTGCACATGAATCATGTCTGAAATGCTCATAACCAATTCCAGACGATGCTCAATAAGAAGAATGCCAAAGCCATATTGAACAGAAATCCGCTTGATGAGCGCTGTGAGATCTGAAACCTCTGTTGGATTCAGACCAGCTGCAGGCTCATCGAGCAACATAATCTTCGGATGGCGGATCAGAGCACGGGCAATTTCAACGCTGCGCTGCTGACCATACGGAAGATTCTCTGGTCTTTCATGAATCACCTTTTCGAGTCCTATTTCCTTAAGAATGCGATCTGCTTCTTCTCTTCCGCGTGCTTCCTCAGACTTTCTTTTTGGTGTTGGGAAAATACCGCCAAGGAATGAATATTTGCTTTCCGGATCAAAAGCGCAAAGGACATTCTCTTCTACTGTCAATCCTTTGAACAGACGGATATTCTGAAAAGTCCTTCCCATTCCAAGCCGCGCAATCTTATATTGCTCATAGTCTGTAATATCCACACCATCCAGGGATACTGTACCTTGATCCGGCTTATATACACCGGATATAGTATTAAAAATTGTTGTTTTACCTGCTCCATTAGGTCCTATAATGCCATGAATTTCTCCTGCATTTACTTCAATAGAAAAATTCTGAATTGCCTTAACGCCGCCAAAGCTCTTACTGATATTCTTCACTTCCAGGAGTGCCATTATTTCACCCCTTTCTTTTTCTGAAACAGCTGTTTAATTCCACGAAAGCTCAATTCCCACTCACCAAGAAGTCCTGACGGACGGAAGTTAATGATAATAAGAACCAGAATTGCGTAAATAACATACCGGTAATTCTGAAGACCGCGCAGCACCTGCGGGAGGGCGCTCAGAATAAAAGCTCCTAATGTCGACCCTGTCAGAGAATTAACGCCTCCAAAGAACACCATAATGATCCAGTCAGCGCTCTTCTTCCATCCGAATCCGCTCGGATCAACGTAAGACATATAAAATATATACAATGCGCCAGAATATGCAGTTAATGCTACGCTGAACAGAAACGCTGTCATTTTGACCTTTGTCACGTTAATACCCATGGCCTTGGCAGCCAGCTCATCCCCCCGCAGTGCAATGCATTGCCGTCCATATTTACTTGTCTTAAAGAACGCCACAAGTGCAATCGCTACAACAGCTGAAACCAATGCAGTCCAAAAGCCTACACGCCGCGGCACTCCGGTGAGTCCGCTCGCACCTCCTGTAATCGTTGTCATACGGTTGAGGAGTGCTGCTATTGCTTCACCAAACCCCAGTGTCACAAGTCCGATGTAATCTCTGCGAAGACGGACAACCGGAAAACCAATAAGGTAACCAATGCCAGTTGCAAAAAGTACTGAAATAACTATCGAAATAACCAGAGGCAGATGGAGCCTTATGACTAAAAGTCCTGATGTATATGCACCTATCGCCATAAAGGCAGCCTGACCAAGGGAAAACATTCCTGTCAGACCAGTCAGCACGTATATGCCGACAACTGCGATCAAAGTAATAAAAACCTGCGTAAAAATGCTCGATATCAGTGCCATAGTGCCTCCTTATGCCTTTTCCTGCACATTGCTTCCGGCAATGCCCTGCGGGCGGATCAGCAGGAAGAGAAGCATCACAACAAAGACTGCAATCGTTGAGTACCCAGAACCGAGCACAGACAGGAGGCATGTTTCCAGGATGCCTAGAAGGACCGCACCGATGACAGCTCCCGTCAATGACCCCAGGCCACCAATAACAGATGCAATAAATCCTTTTACAACAAGGCTTCCGAGTGTAGGATAAAGTGTATATTTGATACCCAAAAAGACACCGGCAAATCCAGCCAGGATGCCGGATAAGATGAATGTCACCTGAATGACATGCGTCGAATTGATCCCCATTAACCGGGCAGTATCTCGGTCGAAAGAAACCGCTCTCATCGCACGGCCAAATTTCGTTTTCTGTATAATAAAGGCAAGAATCAAGAGAGATACTGCCGAAATGCAGAAAATGACAATATCAGATGTCGAGATGACCAGATTTCCAATATTAGAAGTCGGTTTTGAAAAAAACTGTGGAAAATTAAAAAAATTGGTTCCGGCTACGATTGTTACCAAGCCTTCATATAATGTGCCTAGTGTAATAGACGAAACAAAGAAATAAGTGAGATTAGAGTGATTAAGTAAAAGTCTGCGAAATCCAATCAGTTCTCCGAAAAGAGCAATACAGGCACCAGCAACTCCTGCAATAATCAGAGTTGTTGCAAGTCCCATTCCTCTTCCTTGCGTTGCAAAATAAGCGATAAAAGATGCCGCCGTCATAGTCGCACCATGCGAAAAGTTTGAGAATTTCATGATGTTGAAAATGAGAGCAAAACCCGTTGCAATTAACGCATATATGGCACCAACTGCCAGACCATTTATGAGAATTTGTAATGACATGTTGCCTCCAGCGTAATTAAGTTCAAATTCAAAAAGTAGAAGCCACCAGATGGAACATTCCGTCAGCTGTTATCTTAAATGCAGGCTCTGTTGATATTAAGCAGAGCCTGCGCCGCTAACATATTTTGGCCTAATCTCTGAATAAAGAATGTACCGATCAACCGCCATAAGACTCAAGGAATTTCGGTGTCTGGTTGTCGTAAGTGTACATGTACATCTTCATACCAGTAGGCATATGCGTGGAAGCGTCGATCTTAATTTCACCGGTAAGACCTGTATAATCGAGATTTTCAAGTCCCTTGCGAACAGCATTGGCATCCGAAGGATCTACATCTTTAAACACAGAAGCAGCTGCATTAACAATGTCATACCCAAGGAAATATTTGTTTACTGCCGCAACATCGGAACTTACCTTATCTGCCATCTCCTTTGTTGTCTCGTCCGTTGTGTTGATGTTGTTAATATAATAGACATTAGAGCAGTCACCACCATATGTCGTATTGAAGGAAGGAGCTGCATCAAGTCCGGCAATAATCTTTCCCTTATAGCCAAGCTCAGTAGCTGCTGTCTCAATAGTGATCAGTTCCTGCGTGTAATCCGGACAATAGATCGCATCCACATTGGCCTTTACAATTGGCTGCAGAAGTGTCTTATAATCTGTGTCGGCGGCGCCAAAAGGTACGATCAGTTTGTCATCAATGGTAATTCCCTCACTTTTCAGCTCATCTTCGAACGGCTGAAGAAGGGACTGCGAATAGGAATTTTCCTGATTATAAAGTATGCCATACGTCTTATAGCCATTTTTTACAGCGAAAGAAGCCATAATTTTTCCCTGATCCGTTGCACTGGGCTGGAGCAGGAACATGTTTTTATACGGTGTGCCATCATCTTTTACTTGGCAACTAGGATCCATGGCGAGACCAGCGATCGGAACGTCATAATCCTCTGACGTATCTTTCACTGCATTTGCGATGTTGGCAACAGGCGGTCCAACGATAAGAGATACTTTGTCCACAGTTACTGCCGTCATATATGCATTTACAGCTTCTGTAACATCTCCCTTCGTGTCATATGTCTTCATCGTGAGTGTCTTGCCATTGATACCACCGTTTGCATTAATCTCATCTACTGCATCCTGTGCACCTTTCTGAACTGACATTCCAAGACTTGATGTTTTTCCTGTAATATCCTGGAGACAGCCAATCAGAATTTCTCCGCTGCCGCTGTCCGCTGCAGTGCTTACTGATGCAGCCGTTGAAGATGCGTTTCCTGCCGAGGACGACTGCGTCGAAGATGCAGTCGTCCCAGAATTGGAACCGCACGCCGCCAGTGATATTGCCGTAATCGCCGCCATGCCAATTGCTGTTAATCTTTTCATAATACCTTCTCCTTTTCCCGATACCTTTGCCAACCCTTGTATAAATGCGGAACAGTAAACTTTAATGCACACGTTTGCAGTCGTTTTTGCATTTTTATCTTTTGATTCCGCTTTATCTATGTTTTAAGCTACCACTTTGAACTATATAATTCAATATGTCCAGCTATATTTTGTGAAATATGCCCATTTTATATATGCAAACGTTTGCAATTATGACGATGTTTTGGTCAAATTGTACTGAGATTAATACTACTCAAAAAGGACGTAAAGGGCATCCCGCATATGAAATGTGGGATGCCCTTTACGTCCTTTAAAACAGCTTCTATCTACTACAATGTATTTATGGTTGAGATACCCATCAGCCAAATGGGTTCTTCACCGTCTTGTTGCTTAAGCTGTTAGAATGATGGAGCAACGGTATGGCGGCTCCCTTTCTTGGACTTAGCGTCCGCAACTGAGACTGCCAGCCAGCTCCTCATTCGCAGCATTCGTTTTATGCAGGTTGAATT
>AUXO015825400.1_pt1 | contig 12605 bp, 11 predicted proteins | sample 768731 | NCBI WGS metagenome assembly AUXO01 (sample SAMN02715735, study PRJNA202380) | gut metagenome | biome: sheep rumen | host: Ovis aries | place: New Zealand: Palmerston North | reverse complement strand
GTTAATGCACTCCAGCTTATGTTAAACACTTTGTTAACAGGAGAAGCAACAGTAGCTTCAGAAATACATCTTTTAGACCCAGCCTATTATCTTCAAAACATTCCTGTTACTATTCCCTGTACAGAATTACTGGTAATTGCCGTGGGAACACTTTTACTTTCGCTTCTAGCTTCTACGGTTCCTGCCATACGGGCGGGTAGGGAAAAGCCTATAGACACTTTGCGTAAAATGTAAAAATACGGTAGAATAGAAATATGGTTTGTGATTTTTGTCATGAAAGAGAACCGGTGATTTATTTGGAACAGGTTGCACCTAACGGTCAAAAGCGTAAGATCAACTTGTGTATGGAATGTGCCATCGAACACGGAATAAGCCCGGATCCAAAGAGTATAGAATCCTCAATTGGTCAGTTGTTTAAAGAATTGTCAGAAAAGGCAAAACATATAGAACAAGAAAACGCTCGTATGTGTCCTGTGTGCGGAACAACACTGCTTGAAATAAAGCAGACAGCAAAGGCAGGTTGCCCAGAGTGTTATGCTATTTTCAAAGACAACATTCAGCACTATCTTGATGTAAAAGGTGTGCGCGGAACTTACACAGGAACTATGCCCACTCGGCTAGCTTCCTTCCGTTCAGTGTTAAACGATCGCATTGCTTTGCAAAACAAATTAAACGATGCAATCAAAAATGAAGATTACGAAAAAGCAGCACTCTATCGCGATTATCTGCGTGCATTAGAAAAAACTCCCGTGTCAGAAGGAGAACAGAATTCATGAACTCTGACGCATGGTATGCTGTTCCCGGTAAAGACAATGATGTAGTGCTTTCTTCTCGTGTTCGTTTTGCTCGTAACCTTGCAAACTTTCCTTTTCCTGCTAGACTGAGAGCTTCAGATAGCGAACGAATCCAAGCTATTGTCTTTGATGCTTTTAATCATTTTGAAGATAGCGAATCGTATCAAGCAATTTCGGTACAACAGTTAGATGCAGTTGGAAAAGAAATTCTTGTTGAGCGCGGAGTTTTAGACGCTTCTCGTGACGGAAAGTACAGTGGCGTTGTTATGCGTTCAGACGGAAAAGTTTCTTGTACGGTAAATGATGTTGATCATGTGCGCATTTCTTCTTTTTCCACAGGCTTAGATTTTGATGCTGCTCTTTCTGCAGGACGCTATGTTGATGCCTCTCTCCAAAAGAGTGTTCAGTTTGCAGCAAGTTATGACTTTGGTTATTTAACATCTTCTCTGTTTGACGCAGGAAGTGGAATGAAACTTTCTGTTCGCCTTCATCTTCCATCTCTTTCGCTTTTAGGAAAAATTGGTTCAGTTGGAGAAAGTCTTTCTAAAAAAGGTTTTACTTTTACTGCAACCTATGGACTGGGTGCTAAAGGTTCATCTTTGGGTTCTTTCTACCAAGTTTCATCGCTTAACAGTTTGTCTGGCAGTGAGTTTGATCAAGTTGCATCTCTTACTGCGGCAATTCAACAACTTACAGAACAAGAACGGCTTGCTCGTAAACAGTGCATGGAATCAGCACAGACTCAAGTTCGTAATCAGGTTTACCGCTCTCTTGCCCTTTGCAAATACAGCAAACTGCTTGAGTTAAGAGAAGCAATTTCTTTAATTAGTGGTGTTCAGTTTGGTCTTGATACAAAACTGCTTTCTGGTGTTGACGACAGTGTTGTTCATGCGCTTTTGTACAGAATGCAAGATGGACACTTAGAGTTTGTTCTTAAAAACGGTGACTTTCATTTTGAAGAAGATATCGCACAGAATATGCAACAAAAAAAAGAGCGACTCAGAGCGTTAATAGTTCAAGAAGCCTTTGAAGCAATTTCTGTTACGGGAGAATAATATGATGAAGAATCTTTCACCGCGTGCACAGCGGCTCATTATTGCACTTGCACAGGATGAAGCATATAAATTTGGAAGCGACCATCTCTTGCCTGAACATGTCATGCTTGCCATGTTGCGTAGTGGTGATGGATTGGGTTACCTTACTCTAAAGGCACTGCGAATTAATGTGCTTACTATGCAGCTTGCTATTGAACAAAGTTTGCCTGCTCGTGTTCCCTTACCAGTTGCTTCAGAAATACCACTTTCTCAAAGAATGCAGAATTTGCTTGATGTTGCAGCAGTTGAAGCTCGGTCTTTACATGTTTCGTATGTAGGAACTGAACATATTTTGCTTGCTGCCATCCGCGAAGAAAATTCTCTTTTGTCACGCTATTTTGAAAAAGCAGAAATAACTCTTGCCCAAGCTCGTCAAACGGTTGTAGAAATAGAACGAAAAATTCCTTCTTCAGCAAGAGCAGACGGAATGAAAGCAGCTGCTGATGCACTCTTCCATAATTCTGAACCTCTTATGTCTGACGGTTCTTCTCAGTCTCGTTCTCGCATGAAACAAGGAATTCTTGCACAGTTTACTCGTGACTTAACAGATGTTGCTCGTAACGGAATTTCAGATCCTGTTGTGGGACGTGAAGTAGAAATTGCTCGCGTTATTCAAATCTTAAGTCGCAGAACAAAAAATAATCCTGTCTTGGTCGGTGAACCAGGAGTTGGAAAAACGGCAATTGTTGAAGGTCTTGCTCAGCATATTGTAAAGGGAACAGTTCCCCGAGATCTTTTGAAAAAAAGAGTTCTTACGCTTGACCTTGCTGCTATGATTGCAGGAACAAAGTATCGTGGTGAATTTGAAGAGCGCATGAAAAAAATGATGAAGGAAGTAAAAGAAGCTAACGACGTCATTCTTTTTATTGATGAACTTCATACCGTTATTGGCGCTGGTGGCCCTGAAGGTTCTATGGATGCAAGTAACATTATGAAACCTGCATTAAGCCGTGGAGAAATTCAAGTCATTGGTGCAACAACGACAAAAGAATACCGCAAGTATTTGGAACGCGACAGTGCCTTAACCAGACGATTCCAAAAAGTTACCGTAGACGAACCAACTCAAAAAGATACTGAAAATATATTGCGTGGACTAAAAGGTCGTTACGAAGATTATCATCATGTTATTTATGATGATGGCGTTATAGAATCAATTGTTATGTATTCTGAGCGTTACATTTCCGAACGCTGTCTACCCGACAAAGCAATAGACATTCTTGATGAAGTAGGTGCTGCAAAAAAAATTCAAGAAGAAGCTCGTCCTTCTGAACTTGAAGAACTAGAACATTCTATTGAGGCACTTACCGAAGAAAAGAAACGTCTTGTTGCAGAACAAGATTATGAAAAGGCTGCCTTTGTTCGCGATAAAGTTGTTGAACTTCGCCGTCGTCTTGATGAATTTAGTTTGTTCTGGAAAAACAACGAAACTTCAATGCGACCTCATGTTACCAAAGAAGATGTGTGTGCAATTATAAGTTCTACAACCAGTATTCCTGTTGAACAATTAGACGATGGAGAATCGACTCGCTTAGTCAACATGGAAGCAGAACTTCATAAAGATGTTATTGGACAAGATGAGGCAATTCGTCTTATAAGTGGTGCTGTTCGCAGAAGTCGGGCTGGTGTATCTTCACTTAAGCGGCCACTTGGTTCATTTATATTTTTGGGTCCGACTGGTGTTGGTAAAACACAACTTGCAAAAGCTCTTGCAAAATTTTTGTTTGGAACAGAAGATGCTTTGATTCGTATAGACATGAGTGACTATATGGAAAAATACAATGCTTCTCGTTTGGTTGGTGCTCCTCCAGGATACGTTGGATATGAAGAGGGTGGTGTGCTTACCGAAGCTGTTCGCCAGCATCCGTATTCAGTTGTTCTTTTGGACGAAATTGAAAAAGCTCATCTTGATGTCTTTAATCTTTTGTTACAAACACTTGAAGAAGGAGAACTTTCAGACAATCTGGGACACACTGTTAGCTTTAGAAACACACTGCTTATTATGACCAGTAATGCTGGTGCTCGAAACATTATGGCAGACGGCCGCATGGGATTTTCAACCGTTCGCGATGGAGTGCTTCCTTATGATGAAATAAAAGCAAGTGCCATGGAAGAATTAAAGCGCATTATGTCTCCAGAACTTTTAAATCGTATTGATGATGTAGTTGTCTTTAATGCACTTACTCGTGAGCAGGTTAAGGCGATTCTCGATATTCAGCTTTCAGAATTGGAAGGTCGCCTTGCAGAACAAAATCTTTCTCTTACGGTTAAAGCAAAAGCGAGAGACTATCTTATAGACCACGGTTATGAACCTGCAATGGGTGCTCGCCCTATGAGACGTTTAATTCAGCGCGAAGTAGAAGATAGACTTGCAACACTTATTCTGAGCGGAAAACGCGGAAGCAGTAATTCTGTTGTGGTAGATTTTACAGACAATCGCATTGAGGTAAGTTTCAAAAAAACAAGAGCTCGTAGTAGTTCAAGTTCAAAAAAGAAACAGACAGATTGCGCAACAGACGCTTCTGTCTTATAATAAAAGGGCGGAGGCTTTTGAATGAAAGAATTTCTTCAGTATGATCAAGTTCGTAATAACGCACTTATGCTTGCACACAAAATGTATCATGAAGACGGTTTTGTTCCCGATGTTATTTATGCTTCATTGCGTGGTGGTGCGTATATGGCAAACATCATCAGTGAATACTACAAAGTTGCACTCAAAGACCATAAGCCCGTACTCTATGCTGCTGTTGTAGCGCGCAGTTACACCGATGTAAATCAGCATGATGAAGTTAGAGTTGACGGTTGGACATATTCTCCCCAGTATTTGCGTTTGGGCGACAAAGTTATGCTTGTTGATGACATTTGTGATTCAGGCAGAACTCTTAACTTTCTTACGAATGAACTTTTAAAGACAGGTATTCCTCGGAGCAACATTAAAGTTGTTGTTCATGACTACAAATGTTTTACTTACAAAGACAAACTTCCCATAGAGCCCGATTACTATTGTCGCAAAATTGTTGTTGATTCTCCAGAGCAAAACCGCTGGATAAACTACATGAGTCATGAAATGGTAGGTCTTACTCCTCAAGAACTTGAAGAGCACTATTACAAACCCTATCCTCAGTTGCGCCAAGTGCTTGAGCCCATATTTAATTCTGAAAAGTAGGAGTCGTAATGAATACAAACCGTCGTATTCTTTTGCAAGTACTTTGCTTTTTGTGTGCTTTCTCTGCAATAGCTTTTGATGCAAATGACATTATAAGTCCTTCGCAGGGAACATGGGCAAATCGTCAAGCACTGGTACTCGACGGTTCAGATGGAAGTGAACTTTACTATTCCCTTACCGGTAGTGATCCACTCGAGTCTGGTTTTGCATACGATGGTCCTGTTTTGATTGATGAAACTGGTTCTGTTACCCTTAACATTACTGCGGTAAATGCACAGGGCGTTCGCTCCGATTTTACCATAAATTATACTGTTGAACCTGTTTCTGTTACTTTTACCGATCCTCACGAATCTTTATTTGTTCAGGCCCTTTCGTCTAATCCCATACGAAAATATATTTCAGGAAATTCTTTTGATATTCCTGCTCGATTTCGCTGGTGTTTAGGAAATCCAATTGTTCCCACCTATGAAGGGAAAGGCATTTCTCTTTCTGCGCTTAACTGTGTAGACCGCTATGTTGCTTGTACGGTTACCGAAGGAACTGCTTTTTGGCATTTTGTTTTGCATGTTGTTCCTCAGGAACAAAAAGAGCAAGTGCTTCTCGATGCAGATGTTCCCTTTACGCTTGAAGATTGGTCAACTTTTGTTTTTACAGGCGACAAACTTATATATCAAATTGATGATGCCTTTTGGACTGCTTCGAAAGAACCTCTTGTTCTTGATCGTTCTGTTAATCATACAGTTCGTTGGCAATCGATGAATTATGAGTTTGGAAATCCTGTGCATGTCTTTACGCTTCCTGCAAAACCAGAATTAACGGTAAACCGAGAAAGCGACGGAAGTGTTTCTTTTAGTGTTGCAAAAAATGCAAACTTTACGCTTGGACCTGCTCGTTCTTTAACAGAAGATTGTGTTACCAGTTCTTTACCTGCTCAGAGTCGTCTTGTCTGTGATACTTTTTTTGATGACTCTCTCTATGCCGTTATGAAGTTGGGAGTTTACTATCGTGGAGTCTACCAGGGAGACATAAGTTGTCCTTTCTTTGTTGACCGTAAAATTCCGCAAGTGCCCATTATTGCTTCTTCCGAAAAAGCTGGCTATGCACGAAACAGAGTTCTTCTTTCTATAAGTGGCGAAAGTGATTCTGAAATTTATTATGCTGTTAGTAAACCAATGCTAACAGATTCTGGATTAACTTCAGAAAGTGAAGCGCTTTTTTCTTCTGTAGAAGTTGGTGACTATTCTTTGTACGATGGTTCAGAGATTGTGTTGTCTTCTCGCTCACGAAAAACAACCTATTACAAAGTCTGTGCCTATGCAAAAGATGTTGCAGGAAATCAAAGTGCAAGGGCAGAATATCATGTTGTGGTAGATGAATTTAATTTTTATCTTGCTCCCTCATCTTCTGCTTTAAACGAAGGGGCTGTTCCCGATGGAAGTTATGCAAACCCCTTTACTTCTTTTGCCCAAGCGCAAGAAGCTTTGTCTCGTAGTTCATTTATGCGTCTTCATGTTTTGGGAGATATTGTTTTGCCTCATGGTGATACCGTCATTTCGACTCCCATTTATTTAGTTGGTTCTGATTCGCATATTATTATTCCAGATGATGCACGCCTTGTCATAAAAGAAAGCGATTTTTCTGCAGAAGGTTGTATCTTCGAACGAACGGTTCCTCAGTATGCATCGTCTGCAAGTGACAGTCTCTTTGTGGTTGACGGTGGTTCTTTAACACTTTATGAGTGTGAACTTGTGGGAACTTTTGCTGCTGACGGTGTTCTCATAGATGCTGCAAATGCGCTTATAGGACTTTCAAGTAGCGGATTTACAGTCCAAGGTGCTTCTTATGCAGCGGTTCTTTCTGGAACAGTTTGCGATGTAAGTGTCAGTAACTGCCGACTCACTTCCAGTGCACAAACAGCAGTAACACTTACTCTTAACAAAAGTACTCTTGCTTGTTCCCTAAGTGAAGCAACCATTATTACTCATTTGGGGCGCTGTATAGAACTCGTAGATTCAACTGCTTTGGTTAACGGTTGTGTTTTCTCTGCTCAGCGAAACGACAACTTCCCCGGTTCTGTTGCAATTTGGAAAGATATTGATTCTGTGGTAACTGCCTATGCAAACGAGGAGGGCGGTTTTTAATGCAACTGTGTGCTGGTTTGGACGAAGCCGGTAGAGGCCCTCTTGCTGGTCCTGTAAGTGCTGCTTGTGTTATTTTAGATCCACATTTTGATCTTTCGCTTTTAAAAGACAGTAAAGTTCTTTCTGAAAAAAAACGAGAAAGCATTTTTCCGCTTATTGTAGAAACATGCTGTTGGGGTCATGCTTTTGTAGATCATGTTGAAATTGATTCTATAAACATTTTAAATGCAAGTCTTCTTGCAATGCGTCGTGCTTATGAAGCCATGCTTTTAAAACTTCCCCAGTGGTGCCTTACTCATGGTTTTTCTTTTGAGAACATTGAAGTAAAGGCAATTGCAGATGGTAATAAAGTTCCTGACATTCCTGACTGCACTGCCGTAGTAAAAGCAGATGCGACTATTCCTTGTGTAAGTGCAGCAAGTATTATTGCAAAGGTAAAGCGAGATCGACTTATGGTTGAATACGATGCACTCTATCCTGGTTACGGATACGCTCAGCATAAGGGCTATCCCACAAAGGCACACAAAGAAGCATGCCGTAAATTAGGACCTTCGCCCATACAACGCCTTTCTTTTTCGTATTGATTTGTTAGTATTCTGTTGTTGTAGAAACTTCGGGTTTAGCACCGCTGCGCTTTGATTTTACATGAATTATTTTACCTGTGCGCTTAATGCCATCGTCTTCACGTTCAGCTCTTTTTTCTGCAACCAAACGGCTTTCTCCTTTGCGACGGTATACTTTCTTTGTCTCATCGCCAAAAGATTCACCTTTTGTTCCCTTAGCAGTTCTTTCTGTTTTTTTCTGTGAGCGCTGTTTTGCGCGTTCCTTGCGTTCTTTTTCGATAAAGGAAAGAGATTCATCCATTCCGTTTAGGAAGTTGCGCATATCTTCTTCAAAAACAACGATTGCACGACGATCGCCTTCACCGTCTGTCTTTTTGCTTTCAACAATTTGAAGGAAGACATCGCCAGCGCGGTTTTCCTTAACATTAAAAAAATAAGATCTGTTTGTAAGTGTTACCTGTGTTGTAAACAATTCACCGCGAATTCCCATGCTATCCTTCCTTAAAGAAAATGTAGCGTATTGTAGCATGCTTTCTACTTTTTGCGCAATATACCTCAGCCTTTGTGTAAATGCTAACTGTTTGTCGTTAGCCTTGCAGAACTCTTAGTGTACGAATTTTGCGGACTGGAAGACGGTCTCGTCAAAGAGGTCTTTCATTGCCTGCGTTGTTGTTGAAGCTCCAAAGCTAAAACGTACTGCATCTTCTTTTTCTTCTGGGCTTACTTGCATTGCATCAAGTATAGGACGCGATGCCTTTGCCGCAGAGCACGCACTTCCGGTAGAAATGTAGTAACCGTCTGCACTCATGGCTCTTACAAGCACTTGTCCGGGTATGCCTTTAAATGCTGCTTGAACAATCCACGGAGAAAAAAAGTCTTCGCTTATGCTTAGTCCTCTTTCATGGGGAATAATGGTACAGCCGGGTATAGTTCTTAAAGCTTCAATAAATTGAGCGGTAACTCTTCTTTGTTCGTTCATGCGTTCAAACATAACGTTATTGTCTTGTTCGTTGCCCTTACGCACAAAATATTTTTCCATGCAGAGAGCCATTGCCTGAGCTCCAAACAAATTTTCTGTTCCGCTTCGAATGTTGCGTTCTTGTCCGCCACCTTTTAAAAAGGGAGTAATTTCTTTTGCTAAATACAAAAGTCCTATTCCCCTTGGACCGCCTAACTTGTGAGCACTAAAGGCAGCAGAATCTATTCCCCTGTATGTTATGTCGAGTTCTATTTTACCGGCAGCTTGAACACAGTCTACATGGAAAAAAGGCTTACGGCGTGTTTTTCCGTGCTGACAGAGCATATCTGCAATTTCATAAATGGGTTGAATTGCTCCTGTTTCATTGTTAACTGCCATAACCGTAACAAAGGCTGTGTCGTCTTGCAGTTTTTCTTCAACTGCATCAGCTGTTACAAAACCGTTTTTGTCTGGAGCAACGGTAATGACATGCCATCCGCACAGTTCAAGATTTTTTGCCATTTCACGCAGCGCTGGGTGTTCAATTCCGCTTATAAGCACTGAACCTTTTTGCGGACGAGTCAATACTGATAGCAGGGGAATGTGATCGCTTTCTGTTCCCCCGGAAGTAAAATATAATTGTTCTGCTTTTACGCCCATAGCTTTAGCACATCGTTCTCGAGCTTGAGAGAGACATTTTTTTTCTTCTATGCCAGCTTGATGTTGACTTGAAGGATTTGCCCAGTGTTGAAGCGAAAGTTCAAAAGCCTCTTTTTGTATGTCAGTGTTTGCGGGTGCTGTTGCGGCCCAGTCAAAATAATGTTCTGCGTTCATTTGAGTACCTGCATTACTTGTTCATCTGTTACATCAATAATTTTATTTTGTGCAATGTCTGTTTGAATAATAACTCTTAGTTGACCAGATGCTTTGTTCTTTTTGTCTTTTTTCATTGCAGTAAGTAAGTCTTGTGCAAGAAGCGCTTTTGCTTCTGTGTCGTATTGGTAACGTTGTAACAAGTCTTTTGTTTTTTGACAGAATGTTTCGGAGCATAAAGCTAACGAAAGAGAAAGATCTGCTGCTCGAGCAATTCCCCATGCAACTGCTTCTCCATGAGTTATTTTTCCTAAGCCCATTACACTTTCAAGCGCATGACCAAAAGTGTGCCCTAAGTTTAAAAAAGCTCTTTCTCCTTTTTCGCGCAAGTCTCTGTGCACAACAGATGCCTTTGCTTTTACACAAGCAACAATCAATTGTTCAATGCTTTTACTGTCACGACTATTTATTAAGGCTTCATTTTGTAAAAGCAGTTCTGTGGTTTCTGGTAAAAAAAGAAGCGCTGTTTTAATTGCTTCTGCAAGCCCAGATTTATATTCTTTTGCGGGAAGCGATTGTACGAAGGAAGGCCAGATATAAAGTGTTTTTGCAGGATAGAAGGCACCAATCATGTTTTTATATCCATCAAAATCACAACCTGTTTTTCCGCCAACGCTTGCATCTACCATAGCAAGTAATGTTGTGGGAACAAAGGCAACAGCAACTCCTCGCTTAAACAGAGAAGCAGCAAATCCTGTCATGTCGCAAATAACACCGCCACCTATAGCAACGAAGAGACAGCCTCTGTCAAAGTTGTGTTCCAGTGCAGTTCGTACAATTTCAAGAACATGTTCTATGTCTTTGTAAGCTTCTCCAGCTGGAAGAACAGTTAGAAAATCTTTTCCTTGGCGGAAGTTTTGTGTAAATGAATCAAAAGCTGGCAGTTTTGCAATTGTAGAATCGGTTACAAAAAGTCGCATGGGCGCTTGCTGTTCATTTCCGTCAAAAAAGACAGAAGGCAGTTGAGGTTGACCTGAGTAAAAAAATATATCCGTTTTTTCAAAACCTGAATTTTCAGGAAAGTTGAGCGTGTATGTAAGATTTGCTTCCATGGGGATATTTTAGTATGTTTCGTCTTCCATTGCAAGGAAGGTATTCATAACACTTCTAACGCGTGTAGTCTCTCTGTCAAGAATGCGCTGGTAATCTAACTTTCCCGTAACAATGCGTTCTCTTTCGTCTTCCCATGCTTGTTGGTCGGTTATGAACATAAAGTAAAACTTGGTAACATTTGCTTTTTCTGCCCACAGTTTTGCTTCTTCCCAGTAGTAGTAGCCAGCTTCGTAACAAGACAGTGCCTTTTGTAAGTCGCGCACATATTCATCTTTCCATGGAGCATCATAAAAATAAGCAACATCTTTGTCGTAGATTCTACCCAGGCGAAGGTACTGTTCAATAAGCTTTAAGTTTACATGCATCATAAAAAGTGCACGATATTTTTCCCACTGAGATTCGTTTTGAATACTTGCCATTGCATACTGAGGATTACAAAAATCTGCGTTAACGGCTTTTTCCAACCAGTAAATGTTTTCAATACAGTCATCGGGTAACTGCTGATAGTGAATGTGGTAGAGGCGGTAATAGTCTTCCTTGTATTTTGCAACAAAGGCATAAGAACTTTGTGTGTTGAGACATGCACAGACAGCAAGCATTAGCACAAGTTTGAGACATTTTTTTGCAAATGAAACAAGAGTCTTTTTCACATGTACAGTATCGGCAAAAGACAAGAGAGCCTTAAGCGTCTTCGCTCATATGTTTCCAGATAAAGTCAGAAATAGCTTCTGGAGATTGCGTTGCATCAAGGCGGATAATGGTCATGCCTGTTTTTTGAGATTCGTAGCGTTCCAGAACTTTTTCGTATGCTTCTTTTGTTCGCATAAGAAAATCTTGCTTTTCGTAAATTTCTGTTTTACCTCGTCTGTTAACCCGAGCAAGCGACACTTTGGGATCTATGTCAAAGAAAAACAAAAGGCGGGGAAGTGCAAAACCCTCGTTTAAGCGAGCGGGCAAATCTATGCCACAGTCAATGCTTTGGTAGGCAAGACTTGAAAATAAATAACGGTCTGATACAACTGTGTAGTTTTGTTCACATGCTTTTTTTACGCCAGTGACTAAGCGACTTCCTTCTTCTATGACAAGGGGACCATCAACATGTTCACTTCGGTCTGCTGCAAAAAGATAGGCAGCGGTTTGCGGAATGAGCGGAATTTTTCCCGAAAGCATGGAGCGCAAAAAGCTTCCTGTGGGGGCGGAAGTTGGTTCTGTGGTAAATAAAAAGCGTTTTTTTTCTGTTCTTTGCTTGAGCAGTCTTATTTGTGTGGTGGTTCCAGCTCCGTCAATTCCTTCAAATACGATAAAATTCTGCAATATCATGTTAAAATCTTCCATAAAACCAAAAAAACTGATACAATATCGTGGGGTAATCCCGATAAAACGATGGTATGAAATCGAAGGTTCTCAAAACAGTCATAGGACTTATACTTTTCCTCATGATTTTTGCAGCGGCACTTGCAGCTCTACAGCCAGTGTATAGGCGTGTAAACGATGCTCTTTCTGCTGCTGAAGTTAAGTATATGTCTTTGTTAACTGAAAAGACAGACCTTGTTATTTCGTATAAATCGCTTTCGCCCTCTATTTTAGCAGGAATTCGTATAAAAGGTATAGAGGTCAAAGACGCACTCACTGGAGATATTTTACTTACAGCAAAAAAAGCTGTTCTTTCCTATGACTTAAAAAAACTTTTATCAGGAAACTTAGAAGAAGCCTTTAATAAACTAACGGTTAACAATGCTTCTGTTTTTATGGATTTAGATGCCAACTGGCACTTTGTAGATGCTATAAATTACCGCCTTTTAGGACACACTCCTAATGAATACCATGAGCAGTTACTTACTCCCGACATGAGAAAGATGCTTTCGAACATACTCTATGCTTTTCCCTTTGCAGTAGTGGTAAAAAATACTGATGTAACGGTAAAAAATGCATACATAGATGCACATGTGTTTGTAAAAAATCTCCG
>AUXO017941738.1_pt1 | contig 12606 bp, 8 predicted proteins | sample 768731 | NCBI WGS metagenome assembly AUXO01 (sample SAMN02715735, study PRJNA202380) | gut metagenome | biome: sheep rumen | host: Ovis aries | place: New Zealand: Palmerston North | reverse complement strand
AAGAAGAACTTTCTTGTCTCCTACTTGTTCTTTGATTGCTTTTATTTGTTCATCAATAAAAGCGTTAGCGAGCTCTTTAGTGGTAATTCTTTCCATCTTTGGATCTCTAACATTACTATCCATTATTATTTCCCCCTGTATACATTATTACATTGTAGTCAAAACTCATTCATGTTGTTAAGGAAAAAATTATATTTTTTATCTCGCGCATACGCGTTAATAAATTAAAGAAAAATAAAGTAAAAGGACACGGTTTCCCGTGCCCTTTTGTATTGATTAATCAAATAATAAAGGTTTGTTTGTTAATCTTTAAATCTCTTATAGTTCTGGAGAACTAAGAACTATGCGAGATATGCTTCTAATTGAGCTTCAGCTGTAGCGTATGTAGCTGTATCTCTAGCTTGACCGAAGACGTCTGCTAAGAATGATTCACACATTGCTTCGTAAACATCTAAGACAGCATCAGATGTTGTAGCTCTGTTAATGTTGTCGATTAAGGAGCCGTTGATAGCTTCAGCGAGAGCGAGTTTTGCAGTATCAGCACCGACTTTTGCCTTAATCTTAGCATATAATGCACCGACTTTTGTGCCTTCACCAGCTTGACCATCTTCACCAATGTAAGCTTTCTTATTAGCAATAAGTCTTGCAGCTTCTTTAGTGTTGAATTCATCAACCATTGTAACTAAGAGCTCATCTGCATCATTGTTGAATGCTGTCTTATCAGTAGCAATTTGTGTGCCATATGGAGCTAAAGCAGCTTGGAATGCAACTAATGCATCATAATCTGTACCATAAGCAGCTCCACCAAATGCATAAATTGGAAGAGCGTTAGGATTGTTTGCGTTAACAGCATCAACTAAGACTTTCTTATATTTTGTCTTGAGGTTAGCAATGTCTGTAGCGTGTGCGTCTGCAACATCGTTTTGATCACCAGCTTTATTGTGGTGAGCAGCTTTGAATGCAGCAACGAATGTTAACATACGATGTTCGATTTCGCTGTTTAAATCATTAGCAGCATTGACTAAGCCGAGGTATTCAGCATAAGTATCAACAGCCAATTTAGTAGCAGCAACTTGAGCTGTAGCGTTTTCTGTTGCTAATGCAGCAGTTAATGTAGCTTTTGTTTGACCAGCAGCAGCTTGTTCTTCTGTTGGTGTAACGAATGCGATAGCTGTATCGCTTACGAGAGTGTAATTATCTTGAGCTTCGTAAACGAATAATTCTAAGTCTTCACCAATGCCAACGATTGTTGTGTCTGTTTCAGCACCATAAGCTGTAGAAAGAGCAGTAGCTTTTTCACCAGCGTCTTTGTTCATTGCGTTTTCTTTAGCAGCGATTGTTCTGACAGCTGTGATATCAGCAGTAGCTTTATTTAATAAAGCTGTAAATTGTGCTTCAGTTGCGAATTGTGTATTTTCGCCTTCTTTAACACCCTTATATGAAGCTTCGTATAAAGCGTCGAGTGTTGGGACGTTAGCGTTAGCGTAAGCAGCTTTTAATGTTGCTTTTTCACCAGCGCTTAAGTTTGCTAAAGCATCAATTTCAGCATCAGCTTCATTTGCAGCAGCTTTAACATCAACTAAGTATTTAGCAACTCTTGCTTGGTAAACACAGTCAGCAACTTTGTCTGTGATGTAATTATCAATCATTGTTTTTCTATCAGCTAATGTCTTTTCAGCATCAGCACCACGTGCAGTAGCCATAGCAGCTTGATAGAATGTGTCTTTAACAGCTTCAGCGATAGCATCAACGATTGTTCCTTCATAACCTGCATCTAATGTAGCAAGTTGAGCTGTGTAACCATTAACTGTAGTTTTGTTTGTTTTTTGAGCTTGTAATAAGAGTTCGTATTTATCTGCAGCATATGCGACTAATGCAGCATCTTCATCAATTGATTTAACATAATTATTAATCTTTTCTTCTGTATCTAAGACTAACACTTCGTTTTCAACTTTTGTAATAGCAGTCTTATATGTATCAATCTTAGCTAAAACATCAACGATATCTAAGTATGGTTCAATAACAGTTGCAGTTGTTAGTCTAACACCATCGTTTAAAGCTTCGATTTCTGCGTATCTAGCATTTAATTTAGTTTGTAATGCAGATAAACCTTTAGCTTGTGCGACTCTGAATGCTAAGTCTGCTTTTGCTTTTTTATAGTAAGCAGCTTTATCTTGAGCAGTGGAGTTATCGAATGCATAATCCATAATTCCATTGTTAGAGAAGTAAGCAAATTCGTCATTACCGAATTGATATGTGCCAGTTGTTGTCTTTAATGCAAAGACTGCGTTAGAAGCGTTAATTCTATCTTCTTCAAATCTTAATGCATCGATTTCGTATTCAACACCACCAGCATATTCATCTCTAACAGCTTTAGCAGCTTCTTTTGTAGGAGCAAGGATGATTCTTGTCATAGCGACCATCATCTTGTCTTTTAATTCTGCTAAACCGGAAGATGCTAATAAATTGTCTTTTAATGTTGTAACAGCAGCTGGGACAGCTAAGGATTGAACACCATAAGCTGTAACGATTCTGTTATATGTATCTGTAACATCATGATCGTAAGCAGCAATGATTGCAAATAATTCAGCAACGTATTGTGCTTTTGCAGCTGTTGCTTCTGTACCATTGAATGCTTCCATACCTGCAAGTGCTGGTAAACCATCAACTAAGTCTTGTAATGTTGTTAAGTTACCATTGACTTTGAAGTAGTTTTCAATAGTGCTTAATGAACCTTGGAGTGTTGTGAGGTAGTTGTTAACTTCAGCAGCTGTGTAGTAGTTTGCTTCAAGTTGTTGTTGTAATTGAGCAAGTGCATTAGCTGTTTGGCCTAAAACTGTAGCGATTGTTTGAATAGCGTCGCCAATTTGTTGAATGCTTTGAGCGATTTCTAAAACAGTATCTTGTAATCCTTCAACAGCTGTTTCTAAGCTAGCGACTTTAGTTTCAAGAACAGTAACTTTTTGGTTAACTTGGTCAGCGATAGTTCTAACTGCGTCGATATCTCCACCTAAGTCTCCTAATGCGTCACTGATTTCAGTAACTAAATTGTTGAGTTGTGCGATGATTTCAGCACGTAAAGCTGCGTCTTTAGCGTCTGTTTCATCTTCTAATTGAGCTTTTGCTTCTTCGATTTGAGCAATAGCGTCATCTAAGCCTTTACGTAAGCTAGCGTCTGCTGCTTCATAAGCGGCTTTTAAGCTGTCGCGTGTTCTGTTAACTTCATTAATTGCTTCTTGCTTTTGGGATGCTGCATAAGCTTTTGCATCTGCATCACCTTTTTCAGCATCTGCTTTGTTAGCATTAATTTGGTCTCTGAGTTCTCTGGCTGTAGCAACACCAACTAGGGTATTAGCAACGATTCCACCGAAACCAATAACACATGCGGCAGTAACGAGAATGTTTTTACCTTTCATATAGTAGTTCTCCTTTATTATTCAATAAAAATTATAATAACCCCTCAAATGGTAGTCAAGATTATTCTTTATAAGAAATAATCAGGTTTTGCAGTGATTTAAGAGTTATGTAAACCATATTTTATTACATTTATTGGACAATGTATACAAAAAAAGTAGTTAATTTACTAAAAACTACATTTTGTTTATAAAACTAAGTTTTATGAGAGCGAATTAATGAGAGTTTCGCAAAGATTCTTAGTATAAATAGTGTTCATGCATATCTTTTGGAACTGTGATAAAAATAATTCCAAAAAAGACAACTTTAAGCATATCGAAAAATATGTCAAATGGTGAGAAACTTATTTCAACACCTGATCCAGCATAGCTTAAATAATCAAATGCAATTCCACCTAATTCGAAAACAATTATGCATATGCCCATAACCATAAGCACGTTTATGAGTGTGTGTCTAAATCTATGGTTAAGGAAATATAAAATTAAAGTCACAATATAGGTTATTGCATAAACTACAAATCCAACAGGATATAAGACTCCATCAAATAAGAACAATAGTTTGTGAGTAGCAGGAATATCACTTGAAATTATGCTTCGAATACTTAATAAACCAAATTGGCCAATTGCGACAAAATATACGCATTCTAGCAGCAAAATACCGCCAAAAAACACTAAAACAAGCGTTCTTTTTCCAAGCAAAATTGAAATAAATAATCCGATAAAGCAACCTAAAAGAAGTAAGCAAAGATAGAATTCCATGCTAAAGAAAACATTGACACCTAAACCGCTTACAAGGTTAAATATCTCTCTGCCTTGTTGAAGTAGTATAAATATCCATAGAACTATCCACAAATAAAAGTCTGGTCCTTTTCTTCTCATAAGTCTCAAATAGTATATTGGTTTATTTTCTAAAACTCTACAAATACTTTTTATTTCCTCGTTAAAACATTATTATTAACTCGTAAAGGAGTCCTTATTATGATCAACAAAAAATATTTCTCTATTGTTATAGGAATCTTTCTAGTTGCTGTTATCGTTGGTAGCTTTTTCGACTATCAAATAAGCGCTGCATTATTCCACAGAAACAATGGATTTGGTATCTTTTTAGCCGCAATTGGTGAATTCCCTGGTTATGCAATGCTTGCTTTCTTAGGCGGATACACTGCTGCTGCAAGTATTAGATTTTATAAAAAGAGTTGGGTTTCATTATTAATGCTTGGTGGAGCATTAGTCGCTTTTGGTTGTTCTTCATTCTTCCAAGGAAAAGCAATTTTCTCAGTTAATGCATATAACAAACCAGAATATACACTTACATTTGGCCTATTAATTGGTGTTGCAATGATGGCTGGTCCGCTCATTCTTGGTTATTATTTTGGACACAAAATTAATAACAAAGCTCTTATTAAAGTTTCCTTTGTATTATTGCTCTCTATTGCCGTAGCAATTGGCGTCATTACAGTCGTCAAATTAATTCCTCACAGACCAAGATTTAGAACTGTTATCTTAGACACTAACGATGTTACTTATTCACCTTGGTGGATTATCAATAAAGACTATAAGACCTTCTTAAGCGACACAATTACTAAAGAAGAATTCAAATCATTCCCAAGTGGACATATTGGAATTACAACCGCTATGTTCTTTAGTGTTTATTTCCCACTATTAGTTGAATCAAATAAATCTAAATTATTTAAAAACATCTTCTTTGCTATCTCATGCGTTTATATCTTCTTATTAGCATATACACGTATACTTGTAGGCGCACATTTCTTAAGCGACGTTGGTGCGGGTGGTGTTATTTCATTAGCAATACACTTAGCAACAATATTCTTAATTGATATGAATCTTAAAAAGGCTCAAGAAAAACAAGGAATTAAATTTATCGGAATTGAATAAAAAGAAAGAGGCTCGAGTTGACTCGGGCCTCTTATTTTATAGTTACTGTACTATTCTAAGATGATTGGAGCTCTGTTAAGTTCTTGTCTAATCTTATTGAGTTCAACAAGTGCTTCAGCATCTTTGTCGGCTTGTTTTGCTTTAGCTTTAGCAGCTTTTTGTTCAGCTTGAGCTTTTTGTTCAGCTGTCATAGCATTAAGCTTTGCTTGTCTCTTTGCTTCAGCAGCGGCTTTCTTATCAGCAGCTTTCTTATCAGCTTCAGCTTTTTGAGCTAAGAATTTAGCGTTTTCTTCTTCGAAGTTAAGACCTTTCTTTTCACAGACTGTCTTAAGTTCTGCAACTCTAGCTTCTTCAACTAAACGTTCGTTTTCTTCGTTTTCAAGTTTTGCTCTTGTTTCTGGATCAACCCATTCACCACCAGCAGCTAAAACAGCAGCTTTTTGGTCAGCAATGATTGCTTTGTTATCAACGTTAGTGAATTTTTCAACGTTCATGAACATGAACATAACAGCGATTAAGATATAGCAGATACCTTCAACGCCGAATGCTAAGAATGTGTGTAAGAATTGTCTATTTGCTGGGAATGCAGCGTGTAAGCCAACGATGATACCATTACAAATACCAGACATTGCAACCATGATAGCGCCATAAACAGCCATTGAGAAACCATCAGTACGGATACCATAGACAGCTTCTTGGTGATCTAATACGTTAGCCATTAATGCTAAGGAAATATACATAGCTGGAGCAGTACCTAAAGCTTTAATACAGAAGGATGCAACGGAGATACCTGTAATTGCACCAGTATTGCCGATAAATCCTAAACATGTAAATGCTGCAGAAGCTGCTAAAGCAGCAACAACACCACCTAATGAAATTGTCTTTGATTTTGTAAGTTTTGCAGCAATTGGCCAGACAAGAGCCATACCAAGTGCGGTTGGAATAGCACCAACAGTGTTAATAACAGATGAAACTGAGTTAGTACCAGTCAATGCTTGCGAGAAGAATGACATGTCATTATTTTTCATCATTCCGCCAAATTGATACAAGAACCAGAAGACCATAATCATCCACCAATATTTGTCTTTTAAACAGACTTTCATTTGTTGACCCATAGTAACTTTCTTTGGACCAGCTGTTTCGTCTTTTGAAGACTTTGCAATTGCTTCTGCGTTTTTGATGTTTTCTTCAGTAATTCTTTCACGTGTGAAGTAGTATTCAAGTAAGCAACCAACGATTAATGCAGCAATCATAACAATCATTAAGATTGTCCATTTTTGGTTAGCCATTTCACGGGAAATTGTAGTTTTGTAATCAACACCTTCAACTAATGAACGACCAGCAATTGGGCTATTTGTAATTTCTGTAAAGTCATTAGTGAATTTAATATTACCTAACTTATCAGCGTATGTTTCTCTGAAAGCAGGAGTGTATGTGTAAACAGGTAATAATCCTAATACGTCAACTAAGACACCACCGAACATACCAGAAACACCAGCAGCAGCTAATTGAGCAGCCATGACAGCTGTACCTAATAAACCACGTTTGTTTCCATCACGAGTGGATAAGTTAACTAAACCTGAATGAGATGTGTAATAAATTGGCCATGCAAATGCATAGAATAAGTTATAACCAACAGCAATAAAGATTGAAGCAACTAATCCACCTTCTGTACTAGTTTCACCTAATAAATTAGCTAAAATTGTTGATTCTTTTGCAGCTGCAGGGAATGGAACAAGGAATAATACCAATAAAGCAATAGCGATAAATGGCATACCTAATAAGATAAGAGGTCTTGCCTTACCTGCAAGAGTTGGTTTTCTTTCCATCAATCTACCAACTAAAACGTTACCAATAACAATAACGATAGCGGAAATGATAGGGAGTAACGTTTCAAATAAAGGGCCCCAAGTTCCTAAGCCTAAGACTTTATCCCAATATTGAACAAGCCAAACGTTAACGACACCATTACAAAGCAAAGCTAAAATTGGACCAACTAAGTAGCCTAATGCAGCTTCTGGAAATAATGAGACGGTTTGGCTTTTAATTTTTGAGGACATTAAACGAGTCTCAAAAAAACTTTTTTTAGATTTTTCAGCCATAAAAACCTCCTGAATTGTAAATCCAAAATTTAAAATCGTTTTTAATATATAACACTTGCGCGTGTATTTCAACGAGTAATAAAAAAGCCAAGATTCTAATCTCGGCATTTTTATAACTTAAGTATTTTCTGAATTAAGCAACTGAGCTAGCTGCGTTTGCTGCTGCACCAGAAGCACCAACACATTCAATGATAACAGCGATTACGAAGAATGCAATTGCAGCAATGAGAGTGAGAATAGAAACAACTTTTTCTGCTCCTCTTTCTTTTGTCTTAACGAAAACGTTAAAACCACCACCAGTAATAGCACCAGAAGCACCTTCTGATTTACCGCCTTGTAATAAGCAAAGGACGATAATAAAAATCGCAAATACCATTAAAATCCAGTCGTACCAATTTAACATATTAAATCCCGTCCTTTCTAATCAGCGTATATAATGATACAAAAACTCATTTATTTAAGCAAACATTATTTTATAAGTTTGCCTTGAGTTCGAGGATAATATCTCTAAGTTCAGCCGCTCTTTCAAAGTCAAATTCTTTAGCAGCTTGTTTCATTTGTTTTTCAAATTCTTTTATTCTTGTTTGTAATTCAGTTCTAGAAGCATGTTTGGATAATTTTTGAGCCTCAGAAATGTCATCATCCGCAATATGGATAGGAGCTCTAATCGGCTTAATAATTGTTCTTGGCACAATACCATTTTCATTGTTGTAAGCCTCTTGAATCGCCCTTCTTCTATTTGTCTCGCTAATACAATTTTTCATTGAATCGGTATAAGTGTCGGCATACATAAGCACTAAACCGTTTTGATTTCTGGCCGCTCTACCGGTTACTTGGATCAATGATCTTGTACTTCTTAAAAAGCCTTCTTTATCAGCGTCTAAAATACAAATTAATGATACTTCTGGGATGTCTAAACCCTCACGTAATAGGTTAATTCCAATAAGGACATCATATTTGCCTTTTCTCAGTTGATAAATAACTTCTGTTCTCTCCAAAGTTTTGGTTTCGTGATGTAAATAAACAACTTTAATTCCGCGTTCTTTTAAATAATTAGTTAAATCTTCCGCCATACGAATTGTAAGAGTAACAATCATTGTTCTCTCATTACGTTCATTACGGAGTTTTATCTCATGCAATAAATCATCAATTTGGCCTTGAGTTGGTCTAACTTCAATACGAGGATCAAGAAGACCTGTAGGACGAATGATTTGTTCTACAACAGGAGCATCAGTTTTAGAAAGTTCATAATCTCCAGGAGTTGCAGATGTACAAATAACTTGAGGCATTAATTTCTCGAATTCATCAAAATTAAGTGGTCTATTATCTAGAGCAGATGGTAATCTAAAACCATATTCAACAAGCGTTTCTTTTCTGCTTCTATCTCCTAAATACATACCTCTCAATTGAGGAAATGTAACGTGAGATTCATCCACCATTAACAAGAAATCTTCAGGGAAATAATCTAAAAGACAGAAAGGCCTTGAACCAGGTTTTCTTTTATCAATATGTCTTGAGTAATTTTCAATACCAGGGCACATTCCAAACTCCATCATGTTTTCCATGTCTTGTTTGGTTCGCATTTCTAATCTCTCGGCTTCAAGAAGTTTTCCTTCAGCTTTAAAATAAGCTAATCTTTCTTCTAATTCCTCGCCGATTGTTTTGCAAGCCTCTTTAATTCTTTCTCTTGTAGAAGCATGGTCATATGCAGGGAAAATAGGATAATTTTTGAAAGTGTGTTCAATCTCACCAGTAATTAAATTAATTTGAGTGATTTTTTCAATTTCATCACCAAATGTATCCAGTCTTAAAACATGATTTGCTTCAAAATTAGCAGGAACAATTTCAATAATGTCGCCCCTAACTCTAAATGTGCCAGGAGCAGCATCAAGATTATTTCTTTTATATTGAGCATCTACTAATGCTTTAAACAATTCGTTACGATTTATCTCTTCGCCTTGTCTTAATTCGAAAACTAAATTTCTATATTCATCAGGATCGGTTAAACCATAAATAGAAGCAACCGAAGCAACAATTATAGTATCTTTTCTTTCTAAAATAGAGTTAATAGCGGATGTTCTAAGCATTTCAATTTCTTCATTCATGACAGCATTCTTATCAATGTAAGTGTCGCTTTTTGGAATGTATGCTTCAGGTTGATAAAAATCGAAGTTTGAAACAAAGTATTCAACTCTATTATTTGGAAACAGTTCTTGGAACTCAGAATATAGTTGTCCAGCAAGTGTTTTGTTATGTACTAAAACAAGAGTTGGTTTTTGGACTTTTTGAATGATATTAGCCATAGTAAAAGTCTTACCAGTACCAGTGGCACCTAAAAGAACTTGGAATCTTTTGCCATCTATTACTCCTTTGCTTAAAGCCTCAATAGCAGCAGGTTGATCTCCAGTTGGTTTGAAATTTGAAACTAATTGAAAACCTTTGTTTTCCATAGTTTTTTACGATAAAACTCCCTTATTTCTTTTTTATTTTCTTCTTTTTTGTAGCAATTTGATATGTTTCGTTTGGAGTAAAACCTTCGCCATATACACCAAATGTTTGTGTGAAAGTCATGAAAGCTTTTGGATCCAATTTAGCAACGATTTCACGCATTGCTTTATATTGAGTCTTGTCAAAGACAACTCTTAAAATAATTCTTCTATCGCCATGATAACCACCTTCAGCATCAATAATAGTTGCACCTCTGCCTAAAATGTTTTGTGCGGCTTCAGAAATTGCTTGCCAATTATCAGAGATAATGTCAGCTTGATATGATGTTTGCCATGAATTATAGAAATATTCAATCATCAAAGCAGTAACAAAAGCAGATAATATACCATTTAATGACGGAACGATGTTTTTAGGAATGATAAACATACCACAAAGGATAATTGTAGAATCCACAACGAAAGATGCGATAGATTCTTTTACGCCTAAGTATTTATGGGCAATAGCGATAAGTACATCAACTCCACCACTAGAGCCTCCACCAGCAAAGTTCATCGCAACACCTAAACCGATGAAAACACCACCGAAAATACCGCAAATAATGAGGTTTCCAATCGGAACGGTGAAATTCTCAATTTCTGTATTAACGTCATAGTATGCAATCATTTCGGACAATTTAATGAATGCAGGAACTCTGAGGAACAATGATAATGCTAAAGGATATACAATCGTGGCTATAAGGGTTTTAAAAGCAAACTTTTTACCTAAAGTGAACAAACCTAATAACCACAAAACCCATGTGAATATAAAAACTAAAATATCAATGGATTGACCTCCAAAGAATTTATCACCAATAAAGAATTGAACAATAATTGCGATACCAGAAAGTCCACCAGCGACAATATTTAACTTAGTTAAAAACAAAGCTGTGCCAAAAGCTAATGAAATACAACCAAAGATAATCAAAAAGAGGTTTTTAAAGAAAAACTTTTTCTCTAAACTAGTCATTTTCTTAAAACTTAACATGATTGTTTAGCCTCCTTTTGTAGATATGCATATAAGAAACCTTCAATGTCACCATTCATAACAGCGTTAACATCAACCATTTCAAAATCGGTACGGTTATCTTTAACTAAAGTATAAGGGCAGAAAACATAAGATCTGATTTGGCTACCCCATTCAATATTTTTCTTTTCTCCAACTATAGAATTAAGCTTATTTTGTCTTTTTTCAAGTTCAATTAAGTACAATTTAGATTTAAGCATTCCCATAGCAGTCTCTTTGTTAAGAAGTTGGCTTCTTTCGATTTGGCATGAAACCACTATACCTGTAGGTAAGTGGGTAATTCTAACTGCTGTTTCAACTTTGTTGACATTTTGTCCACCGGCGCCGCCACTTCTATATGTATCAATTTTTAAATCAGATTCATTAATTTGGATATCGACACTATCTTCTTTGAATTCAGGAATAACGTTTACTGAAGCAAAAGAAGTGTGTCTACGTTTATTAGCGTCGAAGGGAGAGATTCTAACCAATCTATGAACTCCTTTTTCGCCTTTTAAAAGGCCATAAGCATGGTTTCCTGAAATCTTGATTGTGACAGACTTGATACCAGCATCATCAGCAGGTTCGTATGAAATTAAAGAAATCTTCATCTTGTGCCATTCTGCAAACATGACATACATTCTATAAAGCATGTCAGCCCAGTCTTGAGCCTCTGTTCCGCCAGCACCTGGATGAATTTCTAAAATAGCGTTTAAATTATCAAATTCACCGGTAAAAAGCACTTGTAATTCGAATTCTTTTGTCTCTTTTTTAAGTGATTCAATAGATTCCTCTATTTGTTCTAAGAAAGATTCATCACCTAAATCGAGAAGTTCTTGAATATCAGAAAAATCGCCTTCGATTTTACGATAGGTTTCAACTTGTTCTTTACAGTAATTGAGTCTATTTATAACTTTAAGTGCTTCGTTACGGTCGTTCCAAAAATTCTCGGATTCACTTTTGCTACTTAATTCATTGGCTTCGCTTTCTAATTTATCGAAGTCAAAGAGAACACCCGAGTTGGTGGATTCTCTCACCAACAGCACTAAGTTCTTGTTTAAGTAAAACTAAGTCTTTCATTATTTGTTTTCTCCGGAATCTTCAGCAGGTTGTTCTGCAACAACTTCTGGTTCTTCTTCAACAACTCTTTCTCTTGGTTTTAAGTTAACCAAGTTAAGAACTGCGTCAACAGAAGAGATTTCGAGCATTTCTCTAAACATACGATAACCTTCGTTAACATAGTCTTGTAATGGGTTAACGTTAGCATAGCTTCTTAAGAAGATACCTTCTCTTAACTTATCCATTGCATCGATATGTTTTGTCCAGTTTTGGTCAATACAGTGTAAGATAATAGCTCTTTCAAATTTATCAATATCAGCTGGATCTGTATTCCAATTTTTCTTATTGTTCATGTAACGAATACGAATAATTTCGCCTAAATCAGGTGCGCATTCTTCAACTGGTGTTTCATCAAATAAGTTCTTTTTTAAAGAACCTTCTGGCAAGAATCTTGGTTCAACAGTTTTGATTAATAATTCACCAGAAACCATTCCATCTTCAGCGCCTGCAGGGATCGATTTAGTAGCTAAGAATTTACCAGTTGTAGAGAAGATTTCATCAAAGATGTCATCAATTGGTTTGCCTTCAATGATTCTATCACGTTTGTCATAGACAATTTGACGTTGTTTAGCTAAAACATCATCGTA
>AUXO016601789.1_pt1 | contig 12606 bp, 6 predicted proteins | sample 768731 | NCBI WGS metagenome assembly AUXO01 (sample SAMN02715735, study PRJNA202380) | gut metagenome | biome: sheep rumen | host: Ovis aries | place: New Zealand: Palmerston North | reverse complement strand
CTATGACAGCGAACTGTGGAATTTAACGCTTGCTCTTGCAGAATATCCGGAATTTTCAGAAGATTTTGCAATCTTTGTGACCGGAAATTCGGCAGTCAGAGAATGGGTTTCTTATTTGCAGAAAACAGGACAGTGTATCATTCAGAAGGGGGATTTTGTATGGAAATTCCGTCCCGAAGCGAAAAAATTCTTTTGCTGGAAACGCAAAAAAGTATATTCCGAAGAAAAAAACAAAGAAAATTACTATCGTGCTGCCTGCTGGTATGAACTGCATGAGCATATTTGTGAAGCTCTTGAATATTACAGTCTTGCAGGCGCAGAAGAACAGGTAAAAGAAATCTTAGTCAAAAATGCATTAAAACACCCTGGTGTGGGACATTATTATGATACCAGAAAATATTATGAAGCACTTTCAGAACAGACAATATTAGAAAATCCGGTTTTGATTTCTGGTATGTGTCTGCTCTGTTCTTTGATGCTGAATCCGCAAAAATCAGAATTGTGGTATCAAAAACTGAAAGAATATGCCGAAAATCCAGAAAATCCAAGACATCAGCGAAAAGATGCAAAAAACAGGCTGGCTTATCTGGATATAGCCCTGCCTCATCGTGCCGGAAAGGGAATTATTAAAATTTTTCAGAACACATTCCGGATGATTAAATCCGGAGAATTAAACTTGCAGGAATTTTCTGTAACAAGCAATCTGCCGTCTATCATGAACGGCGGACTTGATTTCTCCCAATGGTCAAAAAATGACAATGCCATTGCAAAATTTTTAGGGCATCCGCTGGAAGTCATTCTGGGAAAACACGGAAAAGGCTTGGTGGATATTGCACTTTCTGAAAGCTATTTTGAAAAAGGTTCAGCCAATCCCTATGAAATTGTCACACGTCTGAATAATGGCATTGCCGATGCTTCCAATGGCGGAAAAATGGAAATGATATTTGTGGCAACTGGTCTTCTGGTGAAACAGCATCTTTTGCAGGGACAGCACCCCACGGCAAAACGCAGAATTGATATGTTCCGTCAGAAAATCACAGAAGAAAAAGCCAGTCACCTTCTTCCTAACTTTGAAGCGTTCTGTACATGGTTTGCACTCTATACAGGCGACAAGAAAGCAATCCGGAACTATCTGGAATCTGCACCAGATGAAAAGAAAAGTTTCTATATCCTTGACAGATACCGCTATATGGTTAAAATTCGCTGTCTGATTGCAGAAAATCAGCTTGCAGAAGCCCTTGACCTTGCTTGTTTTCTGACTGGATATTTCACAAATTATCAGAGAACTTACCTGACAATGGAAAATGAACTTTTGAAATCCATGATTTTATATCGTATGGAAAATGAAAGCTGGCAGTCTGTTTTCACAGAAGCCTTGAAAATAGCAGAAGAATTTCATTTTGTGCGTGTGTTTTCACTGGAAGGAGCTGGAGTTCTGCCATTGCTGATGCATTTTGAAAATATCGGAATTTCAAAGAAATTTCTGCAAGAAATTACAAATGAAGTCAAGAAAATGGCGTTGTCTTATCCGGATTATCTGAACTATGTTTCTGAGCCGGATATTTATTTCACTGACCGTGAAACACAGGTTCTCGGACTGCTTTGTCAGGGGCTTTCCATGAAGGAAATCTGCAAGGAGTGCGGAATTTCTTATGACGGTCTGAAAAAGCATAACAGAAATATCTATCAGAAGCTTGGTGCAAAAAACCGAACCGAAGCCGAACGGAAAGCAATGCAGTTAGGCATTGTTCACCGGAAAGGGGGAGAGTTATGAAATTAAAGAAACAAGTAAAAATTGATGGAAAAACAATGACATTCAAGTTGGACAAATATCAGAAAGTTATCAATCCGGAAGATTATTTTATTATTCGTGCCTTGCAGAATCATCTCTCTGCTGATGCAAAGTTTCTGAAACTTGTTATGACAACAGAACAGATTGACGAAATTGAAGCAGGTTTCCGGCTTGCTGGTTTTGTGGAAGAATATGGCGAATTTCTCGAAGAAGAGCCGATTGGAATTATGCCGTATTATAATGATTGATGATAGAAAAGAAAAAACAATGAAAAAAATAGCTCTTTTGTAATAATGTGATATTTTTTTCAACAAAATTTGTGGAAAATTACGGATGAAAAAAATGCCAAAGTACCCCTAGGGGTACTATACAAACTGGAAATCTTATGGTATAATGTAATTGGTTAAAGGCAAGAGCCTTTTATCAGATTATTTCAAAGGAGGTTTGTACATGAAAAAATTTCAAAAAAGATGTGTCAGTGGTATCGTTGCTGTTGTAGTACTTACTAGCAATGGATTTCCGTTTTTTCCGGATTTCCACTCCCCTGAGCATCCCGTCAATACTTCTTCCATTGATGTAAAAGCATCAGAAGTTGTCACAGGCACTTCTGCTGCGTTGCAGGCAATTGGTATTTCGCCGTTTGCTCCGCCTGATGGCTATCAGGATTCCAACAGCTCCCCTTATGGGAAGACTGTTGTCACTGCAACGGAAGTCAATGAAATTTTCTTTAATCCTGCTGGAAGTGGGAGTGCAACATTATTCGGTCATAATAACGAAGCAACAGCTTTTTCTCCTTCCGGTTTTTCTGGTACAACAGTTACAGCAAATCTTAGTGATGTAAAGTTTTCTGTTACTGCATCCGGCGATTTTGGCAAGGATGAGAAAGGAAGAAGAAATTATATTGCCGTTCTGTACGTTGACAAAGCCTATAACCTCAAGCTTGGTGTGCGTAAGGCTGATGAAACAAGCACAGGGACAAACGACATACAAATTTGTGAAATGTCAAAGCCGAAGTCTGCTTCCCCAAGCAATGGAAATGTCAACGGTAAGACAATGAAGTATCAGCAAAATTACAACACACAGATTATCAGTCAGTTAAAGATTGCAACGGGCGATTTTGACGGTGACGGTGCAGATGAGATTGCATTCTACAATCCGAATGCAAAGGAAATTCAAGTATATAAGTATACTCCCTCATCTGGTTCATTGTCTCTCAAAAAAACAATTGCATTAAGTGGGGCTGTTACCGCACTTACCCTTTCTGCTGGTGACGTGGACAGTGACGGATATTGTGACCTTGCTGTCTGCTACATGAGCGGTCAGGCAAGACACGGAGGTATCTACAAGGGCAACAAACAGGACAGCCTTCTTCTGGATGAGTGCATTCCTTATACAGCAGATATGCTCAAGATGTCTGGAGAAAATATCTCTGAAGAAACCATGAAAAACCCGACGGTAATTCTGGCAGATGTTTTGAATACAGGCTCGCCACAGGTAGTTGTTGCCGGAACGTGTTGTGTATCTGATTCAGAGAATATGACCTATTATACAGGTATCAGTCTTTTTTCCTATGATAAAAATACAAAGAAATTCAATAAGGTAAGCTCTTATTGTGAGGCTGATAGTAGCTCTACAGGCGGTATTGATATTGCATACCATAATTATGGCTCTTCTGCGCAGTTGATTGGTACAAGAGCAAATCAGCACTTTTTACTTGTCAATGGTTGCGTGTACAATGTTTCTGATACTGAAATTAAATTCCTGTATTCAACAAATATGAGAGGGCGTTTGCAAATCAATGACTTTGACAGAACGCTCAGTAGTAAGCAGACTACCAATGCTGATTTTGTCCGGAGTGATTTTCAGGTTGCTAATTTAAGCAATGGTGATGCTGTTATCATCTGCAAGGAAAGCAAAACGCCTGAAAGTGGAAATGCTTCTAATTTCATTGATAGTCATGTGGCAATATGTGTTCTGAGAGAAGTGGACAGCTCCAACAACATCTTGAATTTTGATTTTTTAAGTTCTAGACGTTACAGCCTGTGTGATGACCCAGATGGTGCGCTTCCTGTATATGCTGTCCCCAATACAGACAATGATACTACCTACATGGAATATACCGGAAATCATTCTTATGAATACAGTGACCCGCAAATTCTCACGATTCTGGCATCTCCTCCGCATTTCAATGATTTGTTAGACCAAGAGGACGGCAACTATGCAGAATCCTCAACCAGTTATGCAAAGTCTTCCGGTTCGGGCGATACTGTCAGTGCAAGTGCAACCATTGAGGTTGGTGCTTATGTAAAAATCGAAGAAGAAGGCGAATTTTTAGGAATTGAGCTGTTCCATGCAGAAGCAGAAACACACTGGAGTGCTGCATTTACTGCCGGATATGAAGAAAGCAATTCCTACACCTATACCCAGACATATAGCACTACTTCCGGTGCGGATGGTATCGTTTTGTATACCGTTCCGATTCAGACCTACGAATATACAGTGCATACTGCTGATGGCAAGGTGTACAATAAGAAAGTATGCATTCCGCAAGAGCCTGTAGAAAAGCTGATGGAACTTGACGATTACAGGGAACTTTCAGAACATTACAGCAACCTTCCTCAAATCAGTGACGGAACTGTCACACATACTGTCGGAAAGCCTGAAACATATCCGACCCGTTCCACCGCATCCACCTTTGGCAAGAATCAGATTTACGGAGAGAGATTCTCACATGTTGGCTTTACCAGTACCGGCGGTGGGCAGACAATCAGACAGAGTGTTGAAATTTCAAAGGAAAAGAGTGCAAGTTTCAATTCCGAAGTATCCATTTCTGTTTCCGGCGGTGTCGGTGCAGGCGGTGTTGTTGTAGGTGTTGAAGAGGGTGCATCTGCCAGCGCAGGCTATGCAATTGTCAATACTACTGGAGTAGAATATTCAGCAGAAATGCAGAATATGCCTAAGAGTGCCGAACCTTACGGCTATAATCTGGATTGGCAGTTATTCGCTTATGATGGAAAGTATACAGGAGCAGACGGAAAAGAAGTTACTTTCCCTGTTGTCAGCTATATTGTCAATAATGTGACCCAGCCACCGCAGAGACCTCAGAATCTTGTGCAGAATTATGATGCAGACTATGAATCTGATGGCTACACTGTTACACTGGAATGGGATTATGACGGCAGTCCTGTTAATAATTTCAATATTTACCGTTTAGCCCCAAATCAGGATGAAAGCGAAAAGGGAACGTTAGTCGGTTCTGTAAAAGGTAATGAGCGTACATTTACAGACAAAAGCAGTGATTTAGTACCCTATCAGAGTTACAGATACCATATTGAAGCTGTTCGTTCACAAGCTCCTTCTGTCTCCATGATGAGTGACATATGCATGGCTTATACAAAGGGCGCAAATGAAGAAATGCCGAAAATCAGTTTCAGCGACTGTGTAAAAGACGGCGTTCTGACAATTACCCCCACGACCACAGCGGAAAATCAAAAAGTGAAAGCTTCTGTAGACAGTGAAAAATTTACAGATGTGACTTATCAATGGCAGAGAAAAACTGCTTCCGGCTGGGTAAACTTTGGCAATCAGGTAAGTGATACTATTGATTTTTCCAAAAATCTTCTCGGGAAAAATTCAGAGGAAAGAGCAAAATCTTTAACAGACAGTGATATTCACTTTGTAGGGGAAGTACGTTGTTTCATGACAATGTCTTATCCGGCACGTGGTGTTAAGCTTCAGGCATATTCTGAGCCGTTTACTGTAAAGCGTACTTTGCTGGATACTGGACTTTATGAAGAAAACAGCCTTAGTGTAGAATTAAGAAAATATGGCGTTTCCCTGAAATCTGTTTCCGGTCTTATTCCTACAGGTACTGTCACATTCCATTACAAGAGTAATCTGGAAGACAAAGTTTTTGAAAGCGAACTTAGACAAATATCTCTTAGTGATGGTACGAAATATGCTGTGATTGACCCTACAGGTACGGGACTTTCGTCTGCTGGCAGTTATACCGTAACAGTGCAGTATTCCGGTGACAATAACTTCAACGCTGTGAATCTCGGTGAAGTTCATTTCAGCAACCTGACATATAATTCGGAAGAGAGAGTGTTTATTTGCTCTGATGAGGGCATGGAATATAAGCCTGTTTATTGGGAAGGCGACAACTACACTCTTAAAACCTGCTACGGTGCAAAGCCAATGTATCAGGTGAGAAAATACGAATACGAGGTAGACCCCGAAACCAACGAAATTGTTCCTGTGATGTATGTACGCAACAGGTTTTATATTCCATATGAAACCGACGAACAATATGCAAAGTACAAAAGAGTGTATAAAAAATCTTATGTAACAAAATTTGATACATGGGACTATGAAAACAACAAGATAATCGAGGCAGAAGAAACTATCTGGTATTATTATGTCACAGAAGACAACACGAAAGACGGCTCACAGATGTATTATGTATACCCTGAGGAAGATGCTGTCATGGATTACCAGATTGTGAAAGAAGGCACGGTTTCTTCTCTGGTGAAAGAAGAATGTGACAAGACTTGGGGATGTATGGGTAATATAGACAGCGGTGTGATTACAATTGCACCGGATATGCAAGTTGACAAGGGCATGAGAGACCTTGGTGTTGGCTTTGGAAACCTTGAAAATGTCGGCGAACTGACCATCAGGAAAAGTATTATATCCAGTAAATTGGGCAGGAATGCCACACTGACAATTCACGTTGAAAAGCCTACTATCCGGATTTCTCCTGATGTCAGCAATCCGAATAAGGTAACATACACAATAGACGAATGGCCCAGCTATCTCAGTCCGACACATATCGGCAAATTGAATGCAGCTGACTATGGTGGTGTTTTCAGCAAAACAATTGTACCGGAAGATTTCCTGAATTTGGTATACTATAATTCAAGTGGCGCACGAGTAAACAATCCCAGCACTATTAGTGCAGGAAGATATCAGGTTGTCATTGAAAAGGATTATAATGGCGGAGTTTTACGCAACGCAGACGGAACTCAGAAAACAGACAAATATGGTTTCCCGATTTATTCAGCCAACTACATGGACACTTGCTGGTCCGAAAGAGAAGATAAACTCAGATACAGCCGAAAGATTTCCGACTTCTTCAATATTGAACTGGGTACAGCAACTCTTGTCAAAGAAGGCACAAAGCATCAGGTTACTGCTGGTGTGGAAAATGGTATTGGAGGTACAGTCCAGCTTTCTGTAAAGGATAATAAGGAGGGAGCTGTTCCGGAAAAAACCAATATAATCGGTGGTTTCACCGGCAGTTATGAACATGGTAAAAAATATTCTGTAGAGGCTGTGCCGGATATTGGCTATACATTCCAAAAATGGGTTGACCAAAATGGAAACACAGTTTCCACCACTTCTAGCTATGGAGGGGATGTTGACTACAATATTAACTTGACGGCAGTATTTGCGGAAAATAAGTATAACGTTAATTTCACCAATCATCAGCATGGTGGTATGACCATTACTGAAGATGGCGATTCTACATCATTCGAAGAAAATGCAGAATCAGCAAAAATACTTGGTATTACAAGTAATCTTACCTTAATGGCAGACAAGCCGGCTGAAGGGTATCACTTTGCAAAGTGGTCTATAACATCTGGTGGAAATGAGTATGAACTGACTTCTCCAATGCTCCATATTTCTGGTGTTACTTCTGATGTGACCTATACACCCGTTTATGAAAGAGACAGCTACAAGCTGACACTCGGTAAGGCTCTGAAAGCAACTTATATGCTAAACGGTGTCGAAAAAACTTATGACGGCGAACCCATCAAGGGCGATACAAAGATTAAGGTTTCCCTCAATGATAGCAGAGTAGAATTTGCTAATAATACTTGTTGGCGCAATAACAATGATGATGCTGGTTATACAACTGACTATGAATTTACCATTACAGCAGATACAACAATCAGTCATCCGTTGCAGTTGAAAGCTGGTGTAGATGACATTACAACCATTGAAAAACAAAACATTGTTGCACCTACTTGTGAAAAAGATGGTTCTCATGATGATGTTACCATTTCCGAGATTACAGGCAATGTAACCCATACCGAACACGTGGTAGACCCTGCTACAGGTCATAGCTTTGAATTTGTAAAGCTTGAAATTCCAGAAATCGACAACGGCGCAGTGTATGACGAAGACGGTAATCTTGTCAAGTGGGGCGATTTCACAAGAATGTACAATACAAGGGGTGACTTCTATGGCGAACCGTTTGCAATTGCATATTTCCGTTGTAAAGAAGATGGTGAATGGCTCAGAGCTTATTGCAATGTAACAGAGGAAGTCACAACACAGGATACTTGTGAACAGGATGGTCTGATTACGTTCACAGCGACTTTGGATGTTACCGACGGTTACACAGACTTGAATGACAGAGTATATCAGGCAAGTGAATTTGTAGATACTGAAAAAGTCTTTACAGCAGTAAGAGAAAATGTTACTGTGAAACATGGATGCAATCCAAAGTATGACTACGAATATGTCACAAATGGTGACGGTACTTATAATGTCGTATGCAAGAGATGTAATACTGTCATTGAAACACGTAATCACACTTATGATGCATACGGCAACTGCATTGATATTGAATTTTTGGGTCAGCATTTGATGCGTCCGGTTACTCAGTCAGAAGTAACCATTAAGTATGGCAACACTACTTACCATGATGGTGGCACTATTGAGGGTGTATATGGTGGTATCGATGTAGCCGGCACCCTTACACCAGAGGTAACATTCCGTGATGAATCCGGCAATGTAATTGAAGGTACAGTTGAGTGGGATTACAAGAGCTATGGAATGCTTCATGAGGGCGAAAATGTTCTTTACTGGGTATTCAAACCTTCTGAATCAGGTCATCAGCAAGTTCACGGCTCATTTACAATCAATTATGTAAAGCAAGACTTGACATTACCTGATACAACTCCGGAATTAGAAAAGTATACTTATAATGGCTGGCATAAGGGCATGACACTCAGCAAAATCAAGATTAACAACTATACTCCTGTGGAGGATGTGCAGGGTACATGGAAATGGAAGGCTGAAAGTGCAGAAAAGAATCCTGATACTGTACTGGAAGGCGGAAACACTTACACCTTTACAGCAGTGTTTACTCCTACGGGCGATTATGCCTACAAGTATAAGAGCCTTGAGCGTGAATTTACCTTTACAGTAGACCCCCATGCATATGATTATTTTGAATCCATTGACCCCATATATGGCAGTCATGACGATGCCGGCAAGGGTGCAGACTTCCTCGCTGAACATCTTCCTACACTTGTCACAAAGGAAATTTACGGCGAACAGGTAACAGGTACATTACAGGTATCGCAAATTAACTATTGTGCATCTGATGACCTTGCAACAGCAACGCTGAACTACGGAGTAAATAACATCACTGTTGTATTTGTTCCTGATGATACGTATAAGGACAGATATTTTGATGGTTCTACATCCATTACTTATAAGTACATTGTTCCTGAACATGAACTGGACGAAGAGGGAAAATGTATCCTTTGCGGACAGAATGAACACGCTTTTGAAGTGACGGATTATGTCACCGACGGAGAAACTAAATATTTCGGCTCTTGGGAAGCCCTTACAGAAGCTTTAAGTCATAGCCCTGCATACAGTAAAATCAAATTCCATGAAGATGTAGATGTATCTGGCGAATCATTCCTTTGTCAGGATGATATTGATTTCAACGATCACACCTTGACTGCTGATTATCTCACTACTAAGTATGGTGCTGGTGCAACATTAGCCAATGCTACAATCAATGCCGGATATTTAGCTTATGCCAACTATGCCGGATATACTGACACGGTGTTGGATGGTGTAACAATGAATGTAGGAGAATTAAATGAGTTTAGTACAGATTCAAACATCATTCTGAAAAATAATTCTCACCTGACAATTGATGCTGTTGAGGCTTCTTTGGGATATGGCTACAATACCATCAGCATTGAAGAGGGCTCTTATCTCACACTGTCTGCGGATGCGCTGAACAGTATTATAGACAAAAGTGAGTATGACAGAACCGGACGCCTTAATCAGCTAAAAGCATTCCTGCCCATTGGCTGGTCTATCAAGCCGGTAGAAGAAACTCGTACAGTAACAGAAATGGAATATGATCCAGCTAGTGACAGCATGGTTGAAGTGACAAAAGATGAAACCGGCGTTATTTACAAAATTCTCAAGGATGGTGTGGAACAGGATTCTGTCACACTGGAATCTGATGCAAACCATGTCAAGGCTGGTATGAATGTGGCAATTGCTGACGGTGCAAAGGTATCTGTCAACCTGTATTTCAAACTTCCCGAAGGAAAAACCGCTGATGAGTATACTGTTGAATATAAGGGTGTACCATTCTCAATGGCAGATTGCAAAGCATCACCTGTTGAAGGATTTGACCGTGTATTTGAAGTATATGCAACCGCTAAGGAAATGGGTGATGATATTCCCTATGCAGTCAAGAACAGCAGTGGTCAGATTGTAAGTGAAGGAATAGTTTCTGTCAAAAACTATGCAAAACAGCTCATTGACAGCTATGACGAAAATGTGACGGACGAAACAAAGGCATCTTTGAAGGCAATGCTCAATTATGGCACAACTGCACAGATTTATTTCGACCATAACACAGAATCTCTTGCAAATTCCGTTCTTGAGGATGACGACAAGCTGAATTATGATGAAATTACAATTCCGGAAATGGTATTTGACAAGGAAGGAATGGTAAACGCTCTGACTACCGTCGAAGCACCTGTCAGCTATTATGGTATGAACCTGACATTGGAAAATGACACCACAATGACACTGTATTTCAAGAATGAATCTGACAATATTGAAGATGCTGTCGATTACATGAAGGAACATTTCCTGTTGGATGATATTGCAGTGACACCAATTATCAACAGAAATTATCTGATGATTCGTGTAGAAAACATCTCTATCAGACGTCTGGAAGATGTGCATACATTGAAATTTGATGAATCTTCCTTTGAGGTAAGTGTGGCACAATATTTCAATACTAATGTCGTGAAGGAAAATGAAAAATTACAGAATCTGTGTAAGGCACTGCATCACTATTATGAAACAGCGAAACCTGTAAGCGATTAAAAGGAGAACAACAATGAAAAAGTATATTACCCCTGAAATGGAAGTTACCGAATTTGAAACGGAAGATGTCATTACGACTTCCAACGAAACTCCGGATGTTGACGAAAATGGTTTGCCTATTGGCTGATATCATTGATAGGAGATATTGTCCATGAAGAAAGAAAAGTATATCACTCCTAAAATGGAAATTACTGAATTTGACACAGAAGATGTCATTACTACTTCCAACCTTTCGGAAGATGATGATACTATTAACTATCCAATTATCTCTATCTAAGTCAAGCAAATACCGCACATTTCCTCATGGGGGTGTGCGGTATTCTGTAAAAGGAGATTTTTATGAAATCAAAACTGATATTTTTGATATGCCTTTGTATGATGCTGGTATCAGGATGTACCGAAAAACAGGCAGAAGAAAATAATTCCCCCACGGAACTGGTGCTGCCTTCTGAAATAACAGAAACTACTGCTACAACTGAAACAATTCAGCCTACTGAAACAGCGGAAACCACTATCACTATGGAAACAGTTTATTCCACTGAAACAGCGGAAATAACTGACACAATTGCAATTGTCCAGCCCTCTGAACCAGTGGAAACTATTGTCACGACTGCAACCGTCCAGTCTTCTGAACCGGAGGAAAATGTTGCTACAGTTGCAATTGACCAGCCCTCTGAACAGGAAGAATCAACCCCAGACAGTGAAATCGCTGTAACCCCTGAAAATGTGCCCTCTCCTGAACCTGTTCAAGAACCTGAATTTACTGAAATCCCTGAACCAGTTCCAGAAGAACGCCCCGTTTCCTCTCAGGATGTCCCCCCAGCAAATTCACCGGAAATTATAATTCCTCCTGATGATAATCCGGAGGAGATACAGTTCCCTATCATTATGATTGATTAGGTCAAGAAAGGAAAATTTAATTATGAAATTGAGTCCGAAATTCTTAACCCACGAAACAAGGGGCGAACATTATATGATTTCGACAAGCGGAACAAAGTTTTCTGGCATTGTCAAGAATAACGAAACATCAGCTTTTATTGTGGAGTGCCTGAAAACAGAGACAACAGAAAATCAGATTGTTGATAAACTTCTTTCAGAGTATTCAGGAGCAGACAGGGCAACTGTGCAGAAAGATGTTGCAGATATTCTCAATAAACTGCGGTCTATCGGAGCATTGGAAGAATGAACGGAATTTATCAGGATTTGATTTATCTGCTGACCTGTGCCGTGAATGACTTCATTCCAGACCAGAGCAGAATACAGGCTATGGATTTGGAACGGCTTTATCAACTGGCGAAATTTCACACTGTCCGGAGTGCGGTCAATATCGCTCTGGAACGTGCAGGAGTGCAGAACAAAGAATTTCATCAGGCATACAAGAAAGCTGTGCGGAAAAATATCTATCTGGATATGGAACGGCAGACAATCTTTTCAGAGTTTGAACGGCATGAAATCTGGTATCTTCCGCTGAAAGGCTCAGTTCTGAAAGACCTCTACCCTGAAAACGGCATGAGGGAAATGGCTGACAATGATGTGCTGTATGATTCCGGCAAGCAAAAGGAAGTCATGCAGATTATGCTTGAAAACGGCTATACTGCGGAAAGTATCGGACAATCTCATCATGATGTATACATGAAACCGCCTGTGCTGAA
>AUXO014396870.1_pt1 | contig 12606 bp, 18 predicted proteins | sample 768731 | NCBI WGS metagenome assembly AUXO01 (sample SAMN02715735, study PRJNA202380) | gut metagenome | biome: sheep rumen | host: Ovis aries | place: New Zealand: Palmerston North | reverse complement strand
CGTATGGATAAGATGCCGCCATATCTCGTATGTACTGAACGTGGAGAGGTGGGTATTGCTATATACGAAGAAGACTCTCCGATGACTCGCAAAATCAAGGAGTTTATGGCTATATATCGAATTATAGATATTAAGATGCGGATGCTCAAGGTTTCAGAACTCAAGAAGATTATGGGATTCCCCGAAGATTACATTCTTGTCGGTACTCAGTCAGAGCAGAAGAAATTTATCGGCAATGCAGTTGAAGTTAACATGAGTCGTGTTCTCTGTGAAGCACTATGTCAGAAACTTTTCAAAACACGTATGGCAGTAGGTAATAAAGCACTGAAAGGATGAAGTATGAGTAAAGCAGAGGAAATACATTACAAAGCAGTTATAGCGGCTGATAATCAAGAACCACCAAAAGATTATTGCATCAGTGCACTTGGGAAGATATAAAGACCATTGATAAATTGCTAAATCAATGTGTTGATTATAGTAATCCATATCAAGAAGTATTGAAACGATTTGAAGAAAGAAAACTATGACGTATGTATTAGTATTCCTGACACTGGCTGTAGCAGCTGTGGCAGTGTGGGCGGTAAGAGTGTACCGCCTGCGGAGGTGGCTAAAGGCAGCCACGGTGGAGGATGTGGTGAAAAGCAGGTATTTCCGCAGTCGTATGGCGAAGGAGGTTATTGCGCTGAACAACAAGAGAGCGTATGATGAGGTGAAAGCCCATGAGCTCAATGGAACGCTCAAGAGCCATCCCATAGAGCACCTGCAGGACGAGGGGGTGTGGAACGCTGTAGACATGAGTTTCCTGTACCTGCACTTCCTGCAGAAGACACTGATAGGGTACAGCCAGGCTGACCGTAGGTTCATCGGTGATGTGGGGCGGCTGGTGTACCTCTGGACGGTGGGTGACCTATGCCGTCGGGCATTCATCAAGCAGAAGAAAGGGGGTGCGTCATGAGTGCGCATGGGGCTGGCTTCTGGTACTGCATGGGTGTGGAGTGTCCTGTGCGGAGACAGTGCAGAAGGTACACGGAAGGTGTGGAGCTGGAGGTGACGGACGGTGTGCGTGAGGTGTTCCACCGTAAATGCACCAGTCAGAAGGCATTTGTGAAAAAAGACTGATAATGTTTGGCGGTGTCGAACTTATTCCGTACCTTTGCCGATGATATGGGAACAAAAACGATGATTATGAGAAAGGCGATAATGGTTATCATGATGATGATGGTGTGCGTTGCTGTGCAGACACAGACGATCATCAGGACAGAAGTGTTGAAGAAGACAGATCTCGGCAACCAGCGTCTGGAGGCGACGAGGGAGGGAAGCGACACGACGTATGTCATGCTCATAGCCACAGGCAACGACTTCAAGCCGTTTGTCGACGTGGTGCTGGGCGGCAAGGCTGACGCATTGCGGCTGCTCCACTTCCTGCTTGATGCGGAGATAAGCGGTGACGATGTCATCACGCTTGCCAACCCTACGAACAATCTTGTCAAGAGGAACTCGCTGGGCGGTTACCGTGTGTTCTCAGAGGGCAGGCAGCTCAGCGGACAGCTGCGTAAGCCTAACATCAAGGCATTCATCAAGGCGATACACCAGTATTGCGGAGACTGACATACAGGGTGAGCCCTCCCCTTCAACGAGGGTCATAATTTCTATGTTGGTTACGGCTGCCTGTGAAGGTTGCCGTAATTTTTTTACACGAAGAAAAGCGGGTGCTCACGCATCCGCTTCAATGATTTTTGAAACACTCAATTTCTTACTAAATTACTAAAGAAAATGAAGAAAAAAGATTCCAGACCGCTGTCGGTTGCATCTTTTTTGCCAATAAAAATATGAAAAACTAAAAAGATGCACAAAGATAGCGATTTCCTGGGGAATAAGATGAAAGTAAGTTGTTAAAAAAAGACAAAAATAAAGATTATATAAAGATTTTCTTTATCTTTGCATCCGTGGATATGGAGAAACTGCCGTACTTCCATGGGGAAGACACCGGGTTTATGGGGGTACGGAATAACATAATCAAGATATGGAAGAATTACACGTTGAGTTAATGGAGTTTCCTATTGGTGAGTTGGTCGAGAACACGGGACAGATACCCGATGTGCCTACCAACCCACGAAAAATCAGCAAGGAGAAATTCAATGCCCTGTGTGAGAGCATCAGGAAGTCTCCAGAGATGAAGTCACTCGATGAGGTGAAGGTATACCCTTATGACGGGAAGTATGTTGTTATCAGCGGAAACCATAGGTTTAAGGCATACAGGAAACTGAAATGGGAGAATGTGCTGTGTAAGGTATTGCCTGCGGATCTTCCGAAGGAGAAGCTGCGTGAGTATGTCATCAAGGAGAATATGCACTATGCGGAGAATGATGAGAAGCTGCTTTCCTCATGGGATATCAATGAGCTGGTTTCGTGGGATGTTCCTATGAAGATGAAAGGCGGTGGAAAGTCAGAGGATGAGCAGGGCGATGTTGAGTTCACGCAGATTCTCGACGAGAGCCACAATTATGTCGTGCTGTTCTTTGACAATGATGTGGACTGGTTGCAGGCGCAGACACTGATGGGTCTGAAACCTGTGCGGCTGCTGTCGACGAAGAAGGGTAGCGATAATGTGAACGGACAGAAAATCGGCATAGGCAGGGTTTTGCGTGGAGTTGATGTAATTAATCGGCTTTTGGTAGAAAACAGCTTAGGCTCGGTTTCTGACAAAAATAAGGACGTGGAATGAGGATATCAGTTAATGCTCCAAGCTATAAGCGTCCGGATAAGGTGTTGACGCTTGATTATCTGCCATTCTGCCGTATCTGGGTTGATTGTAAAGAGTATGATGCGTACAAGGAGAGTTACCCATCCGCTGATATCGTCTCATGCCCGGATGGTGTGCAGGGTAATTTGTGTCGGATAAGAAACTACATACTTGATGAGGAGTTCAAGAGAGGGATGGACGTGGTGCTTATCATAGATGACGATCTAAGCGCAATACGATATTATAAGCAGAAGGATGGCTTCGCGTATGTTCCTGTCACCGTGGAGGCGGATGACTTCATGACGTTCCTGGAGAAGTATTCGATGATAGCAAAAGAGCTGGGTGCGAAGTTCTGGGGACTGAATTGTAACAGTGAACCGATGGCATACAGGCATAACACACCGTTCTCTACGATATCGTACATCGGTGGTCCGTTCCAGTGTTTCCTCAAAGGTAACAGGTGCAGGTATGATGAGAATCTTCCGTTGAAGGAGGATTACGATATGACCTTGCAGCAGCTTAACCTTGAGCGTGTGGTGTTGAGGGTGAACGCTTACCATTACATCTGTAAGCAGTCGGAGAATGTGGGAGGATGTGCGACGTACAGGAACAGGGATAGGGAGAAGGCGCAGCTGGAAGCCCTGCAAGCGAAATGGGGGGGGCAAATTGTCAAGGTCGATACGTCGAACAAGGGAAGAAGTTATAAAGTGAAAAGGCTTGACTATAACCCCATCATCAAGGTGCCGATAAAAGGTGTATGAATGAGATATTGATATGCTGTGATGTAGGATGTGACGTGAGGATGGAATGTGGTAAGTTCCAACGTGCCCTTGATGTAAACAGCGGGAAGATACGAAACGGATATGCGGAGGTAAGATGCGAGAACCGTAAGCAGTATGAGGTAGTGAGATGATATTTTGATTATGGAACAGAAGGGACGAAAGGAGAATCTTATTAACCCGAAGGACAGAACTTCGGATGAACTTCGGGCTATGACGAGGAAAGGCGGCTTGAAGTCTGGTGAGGTAAGAAGGAAGCGGAAGACGTTCCGTGAGGGTCTGGAGTGGTTGCTTGAGCATGGCAAGCTGAGCCCTGCCCTTGAGTTGAAATTGAGGGATGAGGGAATAGAGCAGGATGACATGAATCACATGACAGTCATATTGAGGTCGTTGATAGCGAAAGCGGAGGCTGGAGATGTTCAGGCTTACAACGCAATCATAGCACAGATCGGTGAGAAGCCTGCGGAGAATATGAACGTGGGTATCAATACAGGAAAGCCGCTGAGGGTAAAGTTTATCGGAGAGAAGGGCGAGGAGATATTCCCCAGCAGCGAGGATGAGGTGGACATGACATAGTAAGGGGATTTCTTTCCTCCTTTCATATACCTGCCTTTGCGTGCCGTCAGCCTTGCAGGTGGCGACCCATATCATGGCGGCACGATTTTACATTGACAATGAAAAGTCCTTTAAGATAGGCGGCGGAAAGCCGTAAACCGATGGATGGCGGGGAACAGCACCGCCACACTTGGGGAGCGAAAGCCTGTAAGCGGATACGCAGATTGAAGCGTCCGACCCATATCCGCAGGAGCAACAGGAAAGTAACAGTAGGATGAGTGAGGTTCGATTCCTCCGTTCCCCGCACGCTTTGAATGTTTCATAATGGTGAATATTGTTTAGTTAGATTTGTATTTGTATTTGAAAAGTCAAATTACTATTGCTTCCCATGCCGTCCGTGAGGATAGCATGGTTTTCAAAAGGAAAGGAGACGGAACGGTATGGAAGTGGATGACATTGGCAACATATTCGAGGTGACACCGCTGTTCACGGCTAACTATAATGAGCCGTGCCGTACCATCGTCAACCAGGGTGGGACGTCATCGGGAAAGACATACTGCATCATGCAGCTGCTGTTCCTCATGGGAATAGAAAGACAGAGGGTGATAACTGTCGTGGGACAGGACATACCGAACCTCAAGCGTGGTGCGTACCGTGACGCAGAGACGATCATGGCTGGCAGCGATGAGCTGCGGAGGCATTACCCGGAGACGAACAAGGCTGACCGTATCATCAAGGGTGTGAACGGCACGGTGATAGAGTTCACCAGCTATAAGGACGCACAGGACGCTAAGAACGGTAAGCGTGACGTGCTGTTCGTCAACGAGGCGAACGGCATACCTTATGAGATATTCTGGCAGCTGGATATGAGGACGAGGGAGAAGGTGTTCATAGACTACAACCCATCGGCACGCTTCTGGGTGCATGAGCACGTCATCGGACGTGAGGGTGTACGGCTCATCATAAGCGACCACCGTCGCAACCACTTTTTGAGCCAGCAGGAGCATGACAAGATAGAGCGCATCGAGGACAGGGAGCTGTGGAAGGTGTATGCAAGGGGGATGACAGGTCGCATCATGGGACTGATATACACTAATTGGGACATCGTGGATGACCTGCCACCGCAGGAGGAGTGGAAGCTGTCGGCATACGGACTGGATTGGGGCTTCGTCAATGACGACACGGCACTGGTTCACGTTATCCTCGCTCATGGAGACCTATGGCTTGACGAGATGATATATGAGACAGGGCTGCTGAACCCGCAGATAGCAGACATGGCGAAGGAAGAGGGAGTGACGGAGCGTGACACGATCATTGCGGACAATGCGGAGATGAAGAGCATAGCGGAACTGAACGGAATGGGACTGCATGTCCTGCCATGCACGAAGGGTGCCGGAAGCGTGAACAACGGCATAGACATCATGAGGCGTTACCGCCTGCATATAACCCGCAGGAGTGTAGGGCTGCGTCGTGAGGTCAACAACTACAAATGGAAGGTGGGGAAGGACGGAGAGCCGACCAATGAGCCGACGGACGCTTTCAACCATGCTCTTGATGCCTGCCGGTATGTCTGTATGAGGTATCTCAATATCCACAGGGAGACAAGGGGACTGACAAGAAGGAACTGACATAAGTATTAATATAGTGCGTGCAATCTTTTACTCATGATTTCTATGTGCCGCCAAGCGTCCGTGAGGATATTAGGCGGTTTTTATAAAGAGTGGATAAAGACAAAAGTATTAAAAATATATAAAATATAAAGACTTTCCTTGTCAGTTCCAAATATATTTAATATTTTTGCAACATCAAAATTAATAAAACATAGAAATTATGAATACAAGATTTAAAGATTATCTGCAAACTCTTACGCCAAAGCGTAGAGACATTGCGATGGAAGCCGTAGATGAATATCTGAAAGGTGAAAGCGAAAACATTCAGTTTGTTGACACAGCTACAAAAGTTTACAATCTGTGCCATGACCTTGCTCTTGAAGAGGTAGAGCATGCTGAAGTCATTTTGATGCGCCAAAATTACAAACTTATTAAGCGTGTCAGAATTGCGTCTGGTGGTATTACTGAAACATTTTTCGACATACGGTTGATTTTGAAGGAAGCATTACTGGCAAATGCCACTATTATTGCAATGGTTCACAATCACCCATCAGGAAGTATTCGCCCCTCAAAGTTTGACGATGAATTAACTTTGAACGCAAAGAAAGCCTGCGACGTAATGCGTATTCATTTGGCTGACCATGTTATTATTGCTGACGGTGCATATTATTCGTATCGTGAGCAAGGTAGAATCTAACCTTTGTACGGCTGAACCCTGCAAACAAAGTAGTATATAAGTATTGGAAAAATCTAAAGTATAGAGTTATGACGAATTTCAGAATTTCAACGTACAACCTGCTCACCAAGCAGCGCAATGTACTATATGAGGCTAATGAGAACAACGTGTACCTGTATCAGCAGGAAGCCGAGGCTCTGGTAAGGAACGAGGCGCACACGATAGTATTGACGGAGATGGAGAAAGGAGGTGAGAGATGAAGCGTAACAAGTTCACGGTCGGATATCGGAACAAGCTGGCGAGCCTCGCAGTGGACTGCGACTGTGCTCCAGCGGTGGAGAGCATGACACCAGCGGAACGGAGCGCACTCAAGCAGAAGATGCGTGATGTGCTGTACTGGGTAGATGAGCGCATCAAGGTGTGAGGCGGTGACAGGTTGCAACCATTTGCAGAGCCATCCCGATTGGGGTGGCTTTTTTGTTTTCGGAATATACACGAAAACGCATTTTAAGAACCGCTAAGACGTTTTCTTTATTCGGGTTGGTAAGTTATAAGAACAGGGTAAGAAAAGCCGTTAGCGTTCGTTTTTTGGAGGAAATAAAGACAAAAAAAGTTAAATATAAGCAACGACGTTTACATTATATAAAGATTTTCTTTATCTTTGCGCTCACACAGCAGGGGGTTAGTTGTGTGAGAACTGTCACATTATTAACCACTTAAACACAAGAAAGTTATGATTACTTGTAAATGTCCCGCTAACGCAGCATTGACGACAATCCCTGCAAGCGGTTGCCCCGAGAGCTTCGGGCAGATTCAGAAAGTAGCGTTCCAGCGTATCAGTAAGGACGACGGAACGAAGAACGCATTCACCAGTCAGGCAGCCATCGGAGTCCTGGCAAGCTGGACTACACTGCTGGCAGCGGAAGACTCAACAAAGGTTGTCGTGTCACCTTACATCCAGGCACCGACAACGGAGCCAGGTGCTGCACGCACCTTCGGAGGCGGCAACGAGACGCTGGGGGGTGTTGAGCAGGTCATCGGACGTGAGCCTACAGCCTTCACTGGTGTCATCCGTAGCGTGGCACAGGCTGTCATCAAGGCGATGAAGGACTTGCAGTGTGAGGCTGTCAACGATAACCTCGGTGTCTACCTCTTTGACGAGAACGGCAATATCTGTGCCGTCAAGGGCGAGACGGACGGAACGTATTACCCAATCCAAATCCGTTCGCTGTTCATCGGTGACAAGAGCTTCGGAGGTCTGGAGGAGCCGGACAGCAACGCTATACAGTGGAGCTTCCTGCCTAACTACAGCGACGATCTTGCCATCGTTGCGCCTACGGACTTCAACCCATTGACCGACCTCAAGCCAGCGCAGTAGTATATGGCTAAGACAACGATGGTACGGCTGACCTGCGCATCGTTGGGAAGCCGTGAGTTTGAGATAAGTCACGCAGAGCGGCTGCTGCGTATGCCCAAGAACGGAGGATGGCAGCTGCCGGAGGATTCAGAATACGAGTACAGGGATGGGAATATCAACCGACGAGCTAAGAAAGGCGGTAAAGGAGCAGCGTAACCGCAGGACGGTCAACCTTGCCATGCTGCACCAGAACAGGCTTCGCTTCCACATAGAAACGGAGGCGAGTACTCCTATGCTGATGAGCTATGACAAGTTCCACCGTAAGGCGGTGGGTCTGCCATCCGTCGGTGTGTGGCAGGCTCTGGATGACTTCCTCGCCTTCGTGGAGAACCTCATACCGCATGACAAGTTCAAGATATTCAAGTCGCTGTTCCGTTTCCCTGTCGCCACGAACGACATCCTTGCCGTGTGCTTCGACAAGCTGAGCCGCATCTTCGATGGTCGTGACCCGGTCTATGACTACCAGTTCCGCACCACGGAGCAGAGGGATGACTGGGAGTGGTACCGGAAGGAGGTGCTGGGTGAGCCGTCGGTATGGAAGACAAGGGGCTGGGAGTATTTCAAGACCGAGATAAACAGCGTCCTCATCGTCGATATGCCGCAGGAGCAGCAGGCTGGAGACCGTTACCCACGTCCGTATTTCTACTGGCTGCCCATCGGAAAGGTGGAGAGCTATGAGACGGATAGGCAGGGGCGCATCGAGTGGATAGCGTTCCGGCAGAAGGGCGACCGCCTTGCCGTGATAGACGACGAGCGTTACCGCATCTTTAGATATAAGGACAGCGTCTTAGGGGAGCTTGAGGTGGAGAACACCCATGACCTCGGGTACTGTCCCGCACGTTTCTTCTGGAATGAGAGCGTGAACCTGCAGAACCCTGACGTGAAGGCAAGCCCTGTCACGAAGGAGCTTGGGAAGCTGGACTGGTGGCTGTTCTTCAACACATCTAAGAACCACCTTGACCTCTACGGCTCTTATCCTGTGTACTACGGCTATGAGCAGAACTGCGACTACCATAATGACAACACAGGAGACTACTGTGACGGTGGCTTCCTGTATGATGTCAAAGGAGTGCAGAAACTCGACCTCAACGGTCTGCCAGTGCCATGCCCGAAGTGCGGTGAGCATCGCATAACAGGGGCGGGCAGCTTCGTGGAGGTGCCAGTTCCTGTGGATGGTCAGCCAGACCTCGGTGGGCATCCTGTGGGTATGCTGACGGTAGACCGCAGCAGCCTTGACTACAACGTTGATGAGACTGACCGCCTGCGGACGGAGATTATAACGAGCATTGTAGGTACGAATGAGGAGATAACGACCCGTGACGCACTGAATGAGCAGCAGATACGTGCCAACTTCGAGAGCCAGTCCACAGTACTGAACCGTATCAAGAAAGGCTTTGAGGAAGCCCAGCAGTGGGTTGACGAGACGGTATGCCGGCTGCGTTACGGCAGCCTGTTCATGTCATGTTCCATCAGCTACGGCACGGAGTTCTACCTGTCTACGGTTGATGACCTGCGTGACCGTTACAAGAAAGCGAAGGAGGCTGGTGCGAGTGAGGCAGAGCTTGACGCACTGCAGCAGAAGATTATCGAGACGGAGTACCGCAATAACCCGACGCTGCGTCAGCGCATGATCGTCCTTGCTGACCTTGAGCCGTACCGGCACATGAGCCGTGACGAGGTGATGAAGCTGCGTGACAAGGGTATCGTCACGGACGAGGAGCTGATGATTAAGCTGAACTTCACGGACTATGTCCGCAGGTTCGAGCGTGAGAATATGAACATACTGGAGTTCGGTGAGAACACCGACTATCCGAAGAAGATTCAAGCCATAACGGACAGGCTTACAGAATATGCCCGGGAAAGTTTAACAAAATAACAACAAAATTAATTATGTTAGTGAAATTTGGAGAGGGCACAAAGGACGTGCCATTGACAGAGGTCACCGCAGAGAACTACATCGTTCCAGAGGGTGAGGAATCTACGTATCATGTCTTGCAGGAGTTGAAGAACTTCGACCGCAGGACAGGCAAGCGTCTTTCAGTACCAGTAGTGCAGAAGTATGACGCTAAGGTGTTCCAGACACAGCAGCGCAGATGGCTGCAGTCCATGGGTTATGACTTCACAATCCTGCATGACCCAACGGAGTTCAACCGTAAGAAAGCGGAGCAGGCGAAGCAGAAAGCCGAGCAGCGCATCGAGGCAGAGCGTAAGCGTAAGCAGGATGAGCGTGAGGCATTGAAAGCGGATCTGCGTAAGGAGCTCCTTGAGGAACTGGGAGCGGAATCCAAGACCAAGAAAGAACAGAAGTCTAACAAGTAAGTCAAGAGGGTTATGATTACACAAGAGATGTTAGCACAGCAGGAAGTCCTCAGCGGACTGACTGACGAGCAGAGAGAGGCTATCCTGACTCTTTCCAGGAATGACGAGGAGGCGGTCATCGGCAACCGCTTCCGTGAGGTGTACAACAAACTTGACGAGACCATCGCAAGGGAGACAGGCATCGCACGCAACGGTGACGAGAAGACCTACGTCTATCTGGAGCGTGCTGCAAAGGCTGTCAAGGCGCAGGCTGACAAGGTCGACGGACTGCAGACAAAGGTCAATGAGCTGACGAATGAGCGTAACCGCTTGCAGAAGGTTATTGACGATGGTACTGTCGACGAGCAGACCAAGAAACAGCTGGCGCAGGCGCAGAAAGACCTCGCAGCCATCACGGAGCAGTTCAACACGCTCAAGGCTGACAAGGACAAGATGGAGCAGACCCATGCCAGGGAGATTATGGACGTGCGTATCGAGAACGAGCTGGCACAGGCTTCGGCTGGCATCAAGTTCAAGGCAGAGCTGCCAAAGCAGGCTGTCGACACGTTGCTGCAGCAGACCATCCAGCGGGTGAAGGGTATGACACCCGATTACATCGACGATGGCAGGGGCGGCAAGCGTCTTGTATTCAAGGACGCACAGGGTGCGATCATGCGCAACCCGGAGAAGCAGCTTGAGCCGTACACGGCAGGGGAGCTGCTGCAGCGTGAGCTCAAGGCGATGGGTATCCTCGACGAGGGACGCAGAGCCGCAGGCGGTGGCACAGAGCCTACCGCTGGTGGTGGAGGTGGCGGTGCTGTCGTTGACGTTTCCGCTGCGAGGACGCAGACGGAGGCACAGGACATCATCGCACAGGCTCTCATGAAGCAGGGCATGACGAACGGCTCCAAGGAGTTCCAGGAAGCCATGACCAAGGCATGGAGGGACAACAACATCGCCAAGTTGCCGATAAAGTAAGATTCTTATAATTAACGGTCAGAGGGTTAGACCATCATGTTTCACAATTCTAAAAATTTTTGATTATGTCATTAGTTGCAACCCGCCTACAGAACTGGCGAATCGAGAATCCCGAGTTGGACAAGAATATGTTCCGACCCTGTGAGTATGGTGCCCTCGACTTCTTCGTGGAGCAGACCGACGCACCCAACTCAATCATCAGCCCGAACCTGCGTGAGCGTGCCTTTGCCTCTATGGGCAATACGGTACAGGTTCCGGTATTGAACTATGACGGTGATGTCACCGTGAGCAACGTCCGCAGCTGCACTATCGCAGATGACGAGAACACCTCCGCACTGTATGAGGTGGTATGGAAAACCTACAGCGTGGGCTTCACAATGGTGCCGACCCTGTACATGAACAACGAGATTAGCTATGAGCATGACTTCAACCGTAAGATGGAGAAGATATGCCGTGCCCTTGCCAACGCTCTTGACACTGACGCTGTAGCTGCCCTTGAGGCTGCCAAGACGCAGGTGTTCAAAGACCTGCTGCAGTACCAGCAGTCAAGCAACGTCATCGAGGTGCCAAAGCAGATGGCAACGGAGATTCTGGGCGACATCAATCCCATCATGCGTGCCAACTGCTATCCCGAGATGATCCATGTCATCGGTAACGCTGGTGTTGACAGCCTTATCCGTAAGCTGGCACAGCACGGTATCTACAATGACGTGAACAAGCGCATGGAGTACGACAACAAGATTATCCATTACACCAACAACGTGCTGAACGGAAGCGGCAAGAACGGCACGTTCTTCGCTGTGGCTGACGGTAACGTGGGTGTGCTGACCCGTGTAGACCGTGAGGCTCTGCGTCGTGCGTCGGCTAACTTCCATGAGTGGGATGTTGTACGTCTGCCTTACATCGACCTCCCTGTAGGCTCTCACTACTATACCTCAGTAGGCGACCAGAGCACGATTGCCGGTGCTGCGTCGGCTGACATGGTATGTAACGTGAAGGAGTATTTCGGCTTCAGCGTCGACGTGGCTTATATCGTGGCTTACAACAGCGACCCGACAACCGTAGCCAATCCTATCATCAAGGCTGCGATTGACGCTCCCGCTACGAACCAGCCTTACGCTACTCCAGTCTACATCACCAACGCAGCCGACTTTCCCAGCGGGCAGTAGCTCGTTTGGTGACGAGAATTAGTAGTTCTGATTTTGTTGTTGGGGGATGGGAGCAGACGAGCCCCTGTCCCCCTTACATTTAAAGAGAGACGCAGATGATAAGAATATCACAGATACAAGACGCATTGTTTTCGCTGGTGGGATGGCAGCAGGACTATGACCCGGAGAAGGCTATCGACGACAGCCTGCTTGAGAGTGAGAGCGGTCTGTATTACCAGCAGGCGCATCCGCTGATGACGCTTGACAATATCCGTGCGGTGATGCCTGACACCTTCTGTTACCAGTACCCGGAGTGGGACGCTGCGGTGAAATATGGAAAGGACAGCAAGGTGAGCCTTAACGGCAGGGTATGGAAAGCCCTGCAAGCCAGCACAGGCATCA
>AUXO011358712.1_pt1 | contig 12608 bp, 19 predicted proteins | sample 768731 | NCBI WGS metagenome assembly AUXO01 (sample SAMN02715735, study PRJNA202380) | gut metagenome | biome: sheep rumen | host: Ovis aries | place: New Zealand: Palmerston North | reverse complement strand
CCACACAGCCACAAACCACACCACCTAAACCAACACCACACCAACACACCAAACGTACTTAACACAAAGAAAAAACACCACATAATATGTGATGTTTCACGTGGAACATTAGAATTAAATACCAGTTTTATAACCAATTACTAATTGAGGTATAGCGTGACCATCACCTGCATAAATTGTTGGTGAAGTAATTGCTGTTGTATAACCTGTTTCAAAAGCTAGTTGGTCATCACTAACATAACTAAATATACGACCTCTAATGTAGTTATTGTGTACGTTTATAACACAACCTTCGCCATTTTTTCCTTTTTCAATTCTTCCTGAAGTAAAGTGAAATGTATTATATCCACTACTAGGAGTGAATATTACTTCATACATATCATAATCAGTACTTGTTAAAGTAATTGTTTGAGCTACGAAATCACTAGTAGGATTTGGATTAGTCCAAAGTATTCTAGGGGCGTATGAGTCAGCCTCTTGTTTTACTTCATTTATAGCATTTACAATTGTTGTTTTATCAGTTGTTGTTAGACTTGCTAAACTTCCGATATTAGTTGAATTATTGTTAGTATTAGTATTTACTTCATTTATAGCATTAACTAAACTAGTTTTGTCACTAGTTTGTAAATTTGCCATTGTTCCAATATCATTTTCAATAATATTTATTCTTGATGATTCAGTTCCAACATTTTCAGCTACTCCATGAATTGCTGTGTCAATTTTTAACATATCACTATTATAATCTCCTAGGTAAGTAGGTTTATCAGTACCTACGTATTGTGATAATTCATAATTAGTTGTTTTATTTGTACTTGCCATATAAATCATTCCTTTCTTATTTTAATTATAGCATAATATTATATATTTGTTAATATACTCTTAGAGTTGTTGTCAAAATTAAATGCTGTTATTTCTACTGCGTCAAACTCACTAGCTGTTAATTCTAATGAGTCAAACTCATTACAACTTATAGCGTCATATCTAACACTATCATAAATATCAGTTAAAACTTTATTGATATTTTCAACACGTCCAGTAGTTGGATTATATGCGTAAATATCTCCTAACTCTATTCTATCAATACGCTCATTTAATTCATTTACTGCTGTATCAAGTCTTAAATTAAATGAAGCTTGATAATCATTTAATAATGATGTAACTTGTTGATACATTTGAGTAAATCTACTTTCAATTTCACTTTCAATTTGAGTTTCAAAATTAGTTATTTCTAATTGCATTTTTTCTAAATCTTCATATATTTTAGTGAAATTAACATCAATATTTTCTAGAGTAGTTGTATTTTTGTTTACTTGCTCAATTGTTTCATTTAGTTTTTTGAGTATTGCACAAACTTGCTCTAAATAAGATAAACTTTCATCAAAAGCAAGTGGAAGTTGGAAAATATAACTATTGCAACTGCAATTTTTCATTTTATCAATTTGTGCCATAATATCACCCTTTCTATAATAATCCCATAAATAACTCTTGAAGTTCATCTATTATTAGCATATCTATATTTAAGAAATTAGAATATATTTCTTTAAATACCTCAACTGAGTATTTATTACCATTATTACCTTTTATATTTCTTGTAAATGTTTCTAAGCCCTCACCTGTTGAAGTAGATTCATCATTTATTTTATTCATATTAAATGTCGTAGCCCATTGTTGTTGTTCTAATTCTACGAAATTAATTCTTCCTTGAGGTGTATCTTGAAACAAGTTTTTGCCGTCAGACAACGAATTGCTGTTAGCAGAAGTATTTGTATTTCTTGTATATGTTTCTTCAAGATTAACATTATTTAGTAAATTTTTTAAAACTTCTTCTTGAGCTTGATATAAAGCATTATATTTTGTCATTATTAAACGCATTTTGCTATTTAAGTAATGTTTGAATAATGCAGGAGTTTCAAACCCAATTTCACTTTCAAAGTAGTAATCTAAAATATTCTTATTAAGTATACTTCTATATGTTTCATTAAATATAGGGTAGTCATTAAGACCAAAGTCAAAGTTATTGTCTATCATTGTCTTGATAGTCATCGTATACTTCGCCATTATCTTCACCCTCGCTTTCAACATATTCTTTAAAGTTATCATTGTTTATTTTAATTTTGATAACTTCTTCACCATTAAAGAATTTTTTATTTATTTCTTCACAGGCTTTTTGTCTTGTTTTATAAAAACAATTTAAGTAGTAATTAATAAGTTCATTATTAGCGTTTACTTCGTCAGTGATAAGACGTTCTTTTTTATCAGTATTTGCATTGTTGATACCTAAATATGTAAGAGCCTCGTCCCATATTTCGTGCTTATGAAGTTCTAAGTCAGTTATTAAGTATGGAGCGTCACTTTTCATTACATTTAGTTTATTATTTAGATTAAATTCTTTATTTCCAAATATTACTGGTGTATTACCTGTATATTGTTCGTATAAGTTTTTAAGTGTAAGCATAGCCTTTGATTCACCCTCAATTAAAATAGGTGTTTTTTGAGCTATTAAATTTGTATCAATTGTTCTTTCTGTTTCATATAATCTATATGCCATTAATGATAAAGTTCTTGCAGTAGGTAATTGAAGCTCATTATTCATTATGTAAACAACGTCATCAAATTTATAGTTTTTTGTATAACCAATAGACCAAGCTTGTACTCTAACAGGTAAGTTATAGATATTTAGTTTGTCGCTAGGGTTTACTTTTAAAGCCATATAGCCAAGTTCAGGGTCTTGTACGAAACAAGCACGTCCGTTGTCATAAAGGCTTTGTTCTAAAAACCTTGAAGCACCTACGCCACATTGTTCGTCAAGTCCCTCCCAAGTAAACAATGAAGTAGCAACTAAACGTAATCTATCTAAATAATCTAAATAAGTTTGATTATTAACAAATGCTGATAGTTTTTCTTCGCTTAGTTTTTTCATTTACATTACTCCTTTCTATAATAATTATATCATATAATATCATTATTTTGTGAGTAATCTAACATAGTTTCAGGATTATGCCAAAGAGTTATACCATTGTTAAATATTCCTCTTATTTTTTGTAAGTATGCTTGAGGTATATCTCCCTCAAAATTACACTCTAACGTTTTGACATAGTTCCAGTTTCTACGTCCTGTTATATTTGGAGTTTTTACAATATTTGTAGCATAACCAAACATATCAAAGAATTTATCTATTTTTGAAGCATACTCTTGTTTGATACTCATACGATAGAAACGGAAATTGTTTTTTGAATCAGCAGTGACAACGTCACCAGAGTTTAAATCCCCACGTGTACTAGGTGGAATTAAAGAGTGTTGTTTTTTAGCAATCATCGCACTTCCTATATTTTGAAGTGATGAAACGTCATTTTGAAACATATCACCTATACCACTTATAGCACCACCAATATTACCAGTTAAAACACTTCCAATAATATTACCTATACCTTTCATAGCATTAGTGACTTGTGAAGCTTCAGCATTAGCAAGAGCAAGATCGTCGCCAGTGACATTACCAAGTCCTGCAACATTTACACTATTTTGTGTAAGCCAGTTGGTATACATATCAACACTATAATTGCATATAGGAAATTTACCAAGCATTAAGGATTCATTATCATTTGAAGAAGCACCTTTGTAATTTGTAGGAGTACAACGTATACTTGCACCCGGACATAAAACGCCTTTTACATTAAAAGTACAATTTGAATTAGAAAAATCTTCATATCTATATATGTTTGTAGTTCCAGCCATATTATTACCTAAAACATAACAAAACGGAAAAGTTTTAAGTTTATTATTACGAGGATTATAACCTTGTAATCCATAAGTTTTATTAAAGCTTATATTATATGACACTGGTGTAGCACTTGCACTAATTTCGCCACCATCTGCATTTGCTGGAGCTAGTATTTTTGGTACAATAAATAGTCCTGTAATAGTGTCAGCTTGTCCATTATCAGCAAATTTTTTTAAACTTGCATTTATTCCACCTTGAGCCGAACGTGAAAAATAATAGTATTTTACTCCACTATATACTCCATTATAAGAATTTCCACCAGCATACGGAAATTTATCACTTGTTAAAGAAAATTCTACGTTAGCACCAAGTACATAACAAGTATCATTTAATACTTCATCAAGATTAGGGTCAACATATACACTATTTACTATATACTCACCTGTTTCAACATTTTCAGGGTAAGTATTAACTCCAATAGTATCGTCGTTTGTATGTTCTCTTTCAACAAAAGACGCATTATAAGTTAAGTTAAATTGATATGTTTGCCAAACGTCAGTTTCAATATAAATACGTGTACAATTTTCGTTAACATATTCCATATTAGTTATAAAACAATAGTAAGTATCATTAGTAAAACCAGTATTTCTATAAAATAAATAATTACACCCAATAATATTATCAATATTTTCATTTACATTTATTACATTATCTTTTTTGATATATGTATAATCAGTATAACTTTTAAATATAGTTGAGTTAAAATAACTTTCTTGAGCTTGTCTATTTGTAAATGTAAGTTGATTTTTATAGTCAGCTTCAAGTTTAGTTTTACATAAATATACTTGCCCTTGAGGTGTTATACTTATCATATTTATACTTCCTTTCTATTTAGTAAAAAAGAGTAGTTTTATAAACTACTCTTGATTATTCAGCTGATACTGTGACAGTAGCTTCAGCTTTTTTGCCATTATCAGTAGAAACTGTTAAAGTAGCTTCACCAACTGCAACACTAGTTAAAGTAGCTTTAGTTTGGTCTGATTCGTCAATAGCAACTGTAAATACTGCTTCATCACTTGAAGCATAACTTACTTTTGAAGTACTATCTGCTGGAGTTAAAGTAGCAGTGACAGCTTCAGTATCACCAGTACCAGTTAAAGCATAACTTTCACTATCTAAAGCAACAGCAGTAGCAGGTTTACTATCAGCAGTAGCAAGTATTACTGCGTTAGCAAAAGGACATACTGCAAAAGTTTGCCATACGTGTAAGTATTCGTTCCAAGACATTGTACGAGCATTGTAGAATTCGTCAAATCTAAATTGATTATCATAGATTTGGAAGAAAGCTTCATCACAAATTATACCAACGATATTGTCATTACCGAAATCGTCAACTTGAATTACTCTTCCTAAGAAGTCAGCTTTATCTAAATTGAAAGCACTAGCTAAAGCGTCAACGTCTACGTTTGCCATAGCGTCAGCTTTAATCATAAATATTACTCTTTCAGGATCTGTCCAAGTAGTTATTGTTTTTTCACTTTCAGTAAATTTAGAATAAGCATTATATTCAGTTGAAGGGAAAGACATTTTATTGTATAAAGCTCTTGCTTTCTTTAAGAAAGCTTTACTTGTTGATTCGTCAACAGGTTCGCTTACTACTTCAATAATAGCTTTTCCTGTTTCATATGCACCTTTAACTAAATCTTTAGTAAACTTAAATTCGTCAATATAGTTTCCACTATATAATGAATTAGTTATACCAGATATATAGTTTTCAAATTGTTCCCAAGAAACAAAAGCACCTTGTAATCCCTCTCTTGAAATTGTTTTTGTATATAAGTCTTGTCTATTTCTACGATAGTAAGCAACTTGAGTATCAGGGTCAGTTATAGTTAAAAGTTTAGCCATAGCTTCATTAGAATACTCGTATTGTTCTCTTTGAGCTGGATTTTCATAAATATCTTGAATATCAGTTCCTAGAGGTACACTACCTTTTTTCAAAATAGCAAGTGGATTGTTGTAAGTTTTATTTCTTACAATAGTTAAAGCTATACGATTAATCAAATTATTTACAAATTCATTTAATTGAGGTTGATATGCGTCATTAAATAATATATTTGATAAAGTTGATATATTATTTGCGTCAGCCATAGGTACAACTTCTTTAAATGATTTTGAAGATGAGCTACGTACAGCATTAAATACATTTACACCTTTACTTTTAGCCATACTAAATCAAATCTCCTTTCTCGTCAATTACTTCTTCAATTGCGATTTCTTCTTCAGCTTCTTCCGCAACGTCTTCAGCAACTTCTTCCTCTTCTTTATCAAAGCCAATCTTTTGGAAAAGTTTACCATTTACTTTTAGAAGTTCATCATTGTCAGCTTTTAATTTGTCCATTGATTCAGTCATTTCTGCAACTTTATCAATAGCATTTACATAAGTACTAACAACTTGTAATAAATCTTCAGCAAGTAAACCAGCAGTAGTTTCGTCAAGTTTTTCTTTGATAGAAGCAATTAATGTTTCAAATTCTTCTCTACTTAACATTTAAAACACTCCTTTCTATATTAATTATATAATAAATAGTCAATATTATCAATAGTAATTATTACGTCTTTTTTGAGCAGTTATATACCAAGGAAAGCCTTTTTTCTTTTTAGTTCCTACTGGAGTAGGTGAGGGTGTAAACTCTTTCCAAGGGTACTTATCAGGGTAGCTCGGTATACCCCAGCAAGTAGTATCATTTCCAAACATAGCGTCGTAATTATGTAAAGCATAATTTAAATTTATGTGTCCATAATAAGGTTGTTGATAAACTTTAGACCAGTTTTCACCATAACCAGACTCCATATGTACGTGATTAGCAACTTGTGACCCTCCATTTCCATATGTTCCACAATGTCCTATTATTTCGCCTTGTGCCACTTGTTGACCTACAACAAAAGCACCAGCTGGAACGTTATTATCGTGATAGAATAAAAGGATTAAATAATCAATAGTGTCATTTGCAAGGTGTACTTTATTTATACTACGCCAACATATAGAAGCATTAGTTTTGTCCATACCTACACACTCCATATCAACTGGAGCATAATATGGAGCAAAAGGTATAACACTACCACTACCAATTTGTGTTTCACTACCACTAGTATAATTAAAACCTTGATAGTCAGTAGCCCAGTAATGAGTAGGGTCGTGAGAATAAGACTCATCATCACGTTGCGTTATAATAAAAGACTCAAGAGGAAAAAGTGCGACTTGATTTCCTTGTGAGTCTGTCATTTTTTCTAAGTAAGTCATTTAATTTGTACCCCACCAATAGAGTTCCCAATATTACCAGCAAAATCACTATCGCCATTAACCCAAGGTAGCCATTTCTTTTTAATGTTATCGTATACTCTATATTTAACACCTTTGATTTGTACGGCGTCAATAGGTGTTCTGTTTCCTGCAAAGTCGTCCCTGCCCTCTACCCAAGGTAGCCATTTTTTCTTGTTTTTATCGTGTACTCTATAAGTATAATAATCCATTTCTAATGCTCCAATATTATTCCCCTTGTTGCCTGCATAATCACTTGAGCCTACTTCAACTTGTGGTAGCCATTTTTCTTTTTTCAAATCATAAACTTCATAAAAATATTTATTCATATTAGGTAAATCACAATAAATATACTTTGTTGGATTTATTCTTATATCTTTTTTATTTCTTACTTCAAAATGTAAGTGACGTCCATTTGATTTTCCAGTATTTCCCATTACTCCTATTTTTTGTCCTTGAGATACACTTTGTCCTGTTTTTACTGCAACACTTTTTAAGTGAGCGTATAAAGTATAATAACCATTTGCGTGTTTTATTTTAATTGCATTACCATAGCTAGCATTACCTTTTGCTTTTTTATTATTTTTTTGTCCTGTTTGAATCCAAACAACTTTTCCTTTTGAGTGTGCTAGTATTTGATTATCTTCTTCTTTATTATGCCAGCCAATATCAACCCCTCTATGTGTTAAAGCTTTATAACCTCTAGTAATTCCATTATTACCATAAGTAACTCTACTCATTTTTATTGCCTCTTTTCTTGTTTTCAATTAGAGATAGACGTTTGTCAATACTATTTAAGGTATTAAGCATTTGTTTCATAGTTGTATTTTGGAAGTATATCATATATGCAACACATACAATTCCAATACCATTTTGTGTTAGTAAATTGATTAACTCTGTCATATTATCAAATCCTTTCTATTCTAATTATATAATATTTTTACTTAATTGTAAAATCAGTATCAACTAAGACAACTCCACCTTTAGTAATTTTGTATCTTAGTTTATGTTGTTTTTCAATTTCACTAGCTAAAACACTAAATCCACGTTCAAAGTTTTCAAAAGTTATATATTTTCCTAAACTTTTAGGAAGTCCAGCAACTGCCGTATTTATAAATCCGTCGTAGCCTTGTTCTATATAACATTTTTGACGTATAAATTTGCCTCGTTTAGCTTTACTTTCTAACTTCCAAGCTCCAAGACGATAATCGTCAATATCAACAAATTGCTTTAGTTCTTCTTCAGGTAGTTCTATCATATGTATACTATCAGTATCACTATAAATATAAAAATCTTTATTATATTTGTTTAATGTATAATCTTTTATAGCTTGTGAAGTTTCAATTGTCTTACGTCTTGCATAAGACGTTATAAAAGACGCAACAGGTATATAAACAGGCTTTCTAATTTCAATATCACTCATTTCATATTTTACTTGACCGTCTTCATAGTAAGGGTACTTACTTCTACATTGTACAGAAGTACCAAACTTACCATATAAGCTATTTAACATAAGTTTTGATATTTTGTAAATAGCATCGTTATTATCTTTTTTAGCTTGTATTTTTCTTTCACTCCAAAAGTTGATATAAGTTTCAAACATACCACTTCTTGACATAAACTTGAATCCATATTCATAAGTTAGGTCTTTTACGTTATAATGTTTTAAAAATAAATCTAAATCTACACTCGTAAGGGTAAGTGTTATTATTTCACCATTTGAGCTTTTTAAATACTCATTTGCTAAAAACATAATATTGTTTTTTATTTGTATAGTAGGAATCATATTCTCTTTTAGTTCAAAAGAGCAAGATATAACTTGTATATATAAAGGATAAAGTAAGTCTTCTTCATATTTACCATCATACAAAATAGGTTGCCCATAAGGTAATGATTCTTGAGCCATAACACTAGGGTACAAGCTATTTACGTCTAGTACAATAATATTTTCTACTTCTTTATTTTCGTAAGTAGGATTAAGATAGGTAAATCCACCACGATATGATTTTTTGACAATTTGGTGTAAATCTATATCAAGTTGTGGAAAAATAACCTCAAATTTAGGAGTCATTTCTCTATAATTTGCAAGTGCGTTGCTTCCTATTGTCATTTTAGTTAAGTTTTCATCAAACATAATCTTTAATGCAAGAGCCATAATTTTTACGTCGTTTTTTATATATTCTATTTCATAAGGCTTTAGTTCATAGCCGATAGGTCTATATCTTGTATAATCAAGATTAAGTTTTCTTACTGGTAAATTAAAATCTTTTGCGATTTTATCTACGCTAAAGTTAAGTATTTTTAGTGAATCATATATCGTCACTTTATTGATATGCTTACCTTTTTTATTAAAATAAATTTCAATGCTATAAAACATACCCATATCACTTATTAAAGTTGTAAATGTTTTATCACGACTAAATTTTTTATCTTTTATGTGTTCAAATCCATTTTCAAAAAGCCAGTTTAATATATATTGTGCATCGTATTTTAAGTTGTGAAAATATAACAAATAATTTTGTCTAGTATTTGCACAAAATTTAATAAAGTCATCAATGTTATTTCCATATATAAAATTATCAGTATTATCTATTTCGCATATAGAATAAGCCCAAACTCTAGCTTTATTATCTTTAATAAGCCACTCAGGTGTACTTGTTTCAAAGTCAGCAGTAAACTTTCTCATTTATAATTGTCTATAATCTTATCAATGTTTTCATATAGCATATCATATTTTTCATATATATCACTTATAGTATTTGATGAAATTCTACCTCTTCTATCACTCACCTCGCCATAAAAATTTTGTATATCACTAACGATTTTTTCAGTGTCCATAAGCCTTAAAAAATCTTTTGTGTTCATTTTGCTTAATTGATTTTGTATATATTGCAATTTTCTTGTATCATAACCAACTATATAACCTAAATCTAAAAGCATTTTGTTTGTATAGTTATTTTGATAATTAGTGTCACGATATTTACTAGGACGTTTATTACTAGCTATTTTTTGGACATAATAAGCAAATTCATCACCACTTAGCTTAAAAATATCTTTATTGAGTGATTTTCTTCTTGCTCTTAAATTAACAAGTCTATCAGTTGGAAGTTCTTTCAATGTTAGTTGTTGTTTTACACCTAGTGAAGTAGGTACTATTTTTTCTAGCTTATTTATTTCTCTTGTAAGTCTTTGCTTTATTGCTCTTGAATCACGTCTTAACTTTTCAAGTTCATATCTAGTTATATCTACACCAGCAGAAGTTCTAATTATTTCCTCACTTCCACGTTTACTAAATCCTTTTAATTCGCTTATTTTGTTTCTTATATCTTTTGTTGATTTTACGTCTTGTTTAATTTGACGCCAGTCTGCTTTTTCAGGGAGCAGAGCGTGTCCTTGTTTTGCTAGTCTTGAAATCTTAGCGTTAAAGTTTCGTATTGATTTTTCAAGTTCTAGTTCTAACTCTAAATTGTATCTTCTTGCCATAATGATTCCCACTTTCTAAAATTAAAAGGGACTAAATTTTATTAAGTCCCCTTTTTTCTATTTTTCGTCTTTGAAGTATGCTTTTAAGTATGGTGAAGTTTCGTTTTTCTCTTCACAATAGAAAGCAATAATTTTCTCGTCCTCATTAGTAAGACCAGTAAAATACATTTTGCCAACTTTAGATTTTGTAATCCAAAGTACACATACTTCTTCTTTTCTCTTTCCCTCATCGTCTACATTGTAAACTCTTATATCAGGTTGTTTTTCATTTTTCTTATTATCTTCAAAAAATCCTAATAATCTTTTTTTGTTTAAATCGTGTCCTGTTAAATAATCATGACCTTTTTCACTTTCTTGACACCATAATACAAAAGCCTCTTCTAAATTAAATTTTTCTTTTTCTTGTTTTCTCATATTTTTTCCTCTTTTCTTTTTTCTAGTTTTTGTTTCCGCTTTTAATTCTTATTTTTTCTTACTATTTTTAGTTGTCTTTTTAGTTTCATTTTTCTCTGCGTTTACTTCTTCAAACAATTTTTTTAAATGATTAAATATATTTAAATAAGTTATTTGTTCGTTTTTTGTTGCCTTATCATAATCTTTTTGTTGTATATTAACTTGACAATTATTATCTTTTTCTTCTATTGTTATATTGACCTTTAACATATCTTACTCCTTTCTAGTGTTTATTAACACTATACTATACCTAACGACAGGAAGTTAAAAAAATAGTTTATCTTTACATAGATTTATAATAGATTAGGTTTATTTATGAAAAAATGGATTCGCAAAAGTTCTTTATTTTAGTATTAGTGGTATTATACGCTTAACGTAGCATAAATGATTGCATAAATAATAAATATAAATAAAGCCGTTAGATATAGTATACTATCAATAACGATAGTATACTAATTATAATAGTATGATAAATCAGTAATTCCTATTATCATTAGTTTAGTTGAAAATCTCAACTTTTTAATAAATTTTCTTTTGTCGTTTTCACACTTGAAGTATTTTCTAAAAGATTTCTCATTTATTATATCATATAAATCTAAAAAGTATTCAGTTTTTTCTTGTTTTGTTTTCATTTTCTCTTTGCCTCAAAGTTTTATACTCACAATATTCGTTTAAATCAGGATTCAGTAAGTATAAAAGTCTTTTCTTTAAATAGTAGTTTATTTCTCTTTTGTCTAGTGATAAAAGCAAATCAACTGCTTTTATTATTCTTGTTTGTTTTTCTTTTAAATCGCCTTTAACGTCATACTTTGTCATAATTATACCTCATAATATACTTTTGTATAAAAGTCTACCTTAGACCAGTTTATCTCATAACGTTTACCATTTATAGTTTCTATATATAATATATCTTTTACTCTTTCAATATATTTTACTTTTGCACGATATATTTTTTTATCGCCTGTTAGCTTAAATGTTATATAATACATTATTTTAGCCCCTCTCTACAAAAATTCTCATTGTTTCCTGCATTTATACACTTTTGTACTCCTGCCTCATAACTAAATGATAACACACACATAATAAGTATTAATATTATAATTAATGCACCAGTTAAAAATTTTTTATATAAAGAATTATCTTCTTTTAAATCTTTATTTTCAAATTTTAACTTTACTATAAAATGTACTAATTTTGTATATTCCAATCTTTCAAAAATTACATATTTATTAGTTCTTTTATATTTTATATTATTCATAATCATAACTCCTTTTTAAATCTTTTATAATAATTTCAAGTTCTTCAATTATATCTATATAATAATTTTCATTACTCAGTCTTAAATATTCGCATACATTATTTAATCCATATATAGCGTTTTCATTTATTTCAATTAAAATTTTATTTTCTCTATAAAATTTTTGAGCTAGTTCAGTAAACTCTTTTCTAGCTTTCATTAGTTTAATTTTTCTAATTATCTTCATTATCTTCTCCTTTGCTTTATACATATTTGTACCCATCTTTATATTTTTTAAATTCAGTAGTTGCCTTTATATGTATTATTTTATTTTTATCTTCTTCTAACCAACAATAACTATATAATCCATCTATATGTCCAAATATTACAAC
>AUXO014129796.1_pt1 | contig 12609 bp, 6 predicted proteins | sample 768731 | NCBI WGS metagenome assembly AUXO01 (sample SAMN02715735, study PRJNA202380) | gut metagenome | biome: sheep rumen | host: Ovis aries | place: New Zealand: Palmerston North | reverse complement strand
ATTAAGTCTGCTTCAAAATTTGATGGTGCTAAATTGGTATATGGTGAAGCAACCAAAGAAGATATGTATAAGACTAAATTAGAAGAAAAGAAAGAAAGCGAAGAAAAACCAAAAAGAAAATCTGTAATTGGATAGTTGAAAGGGGAATTTAAAAATGGATAATGAAGATTTAAAAGAATTAAATGCTATATTTAAAGATATGGGTGGTGTAGATAAAGTAGAAGACTACACAAATAATTTTGATAGATTACCAGATGGAGAATACGTTGGAGAAATTGAAAAAGTTTCTACAAAAAATTCAAAGAAAACTGGTAGACCAATGATGGAAATGGTAATTGCAGTTGAAGACGGAAAGAAAGAATACCATTATTTAATGCTAGCTGGTAAAGATCTAAAAGCTACACAAACTGCAATCGCAAGAACAGTAACTCAATTAAAGAAATTAGGAGTAACTGGCACAGATATTGGAGACTTTGTTTCTGGAGCTGAAGCTTTAGTAGGAACTAGAGTTAATATGAAAATTGAAACAAATGGAGAATTTAGAAATATAGATTTAACTCTTGCTTAATATAAATATGGTACCGACTTTTATGTCGGTACCATTTTTTATTTTAAATTTCTTTAAATTTCTGTTCACTTTTCATCTGTCCAACTTGTCATAGTAATCATCTATTATCTTTTTCAGTTCTTCTTTTTCTTTCGCACGATTATATTTTTCTTTCTCTGGTTCTTCTATATGAAATTCCATTGCTTTTACTTGAAATGGTATTTCTAAATCGTCTACGAATACTACTCGACATTCATCTACCTGTCTTTTATATTCTTGAAATATGGCATTCATATATCCTTGTGCTTGTTCATTTTGTTGATGAAACCATTGGTGATTTTCTGCTGATAATAATGCACCATTTTCTCTGGTAGCCTTACCTCCATCTTTTTTCATTTTAATATGGTGAAAAGTTAGTTGTTTCATTTTTTTCATTTGACCTTTGCCTGTATATTTTCGTGGCATGTCATCTTTTCTTAAATGTAATTTTTCAATAAAACATTCCGCTCCATAATATTTTATAAGTTCATTCTTTGCTTTTTTATTACTACTCATAAAAATTATTCCACCTTTCTCATCTAAAATACATATTTCTGTTCACTTTATAAACAATTTTTGTATTTTAAAATGATATTTTATTTATATAATTATACAAAACATATCTAAAACAGCCCAAAAAACAGAGAATGGCCATATAAGCGTTTACAATGCTCATATAGCCATTTTAGGTCTCGAACAACAAGTTATATTCTTATAATATTAAAATCGGTTTACGGGCATTCTGTACTGTCATTTTTCATAGTTTGTTGTATAATTTTTAGTAACTTTGTAGTAATATACTTTGTATATCGATTTCCGTATTTAATGAGCAAGTACGAAACACGTAATTAGGATTATCCTCTTGATCTCGAGTAAAAGAAGTACATATACCCATTGTTCCATTATTGTCAAATACCATAAATCCCACATCCACATACCCAGATATAGCAGTTATAGTAGATGCATTTGTGATGGTTGTAATATCTCCTATTGTTCTTGCTAATATTGTGCTTGTTACTCCTATATTATTAGCCATACACGTTACCTCCTTGTACTATTTTTGTCAATCTATACACAGTACTAATATTTGTCGAAGAATCAACTGATGTTATTGTGTATATATGTCCGTCCTTATCTGTCAATATGAATCCATTTTGAATTTCTCCAGAAATTACAGTAATATCGTCATTACTAACAGTATTCGTTGTCTTTAAACTTTTAGTTGTGTACCCCACACCATTTCTTTCTGAATCAGTTGAATATACGGCAGTTAAAGTTGTCGTACCTGTCACAGTTGTCACAGTTGTTGTTGGGTCGTATTTGCTTCCTAAATGGTCAGTATCTCCTTCCCAATATTGAAATCTCATACCGGTTGGAGCTGGGTCAGCAGTTATATTTACAGTTGTATTTGGCACATAATATTCTGTTGAAGTACTGGTTGTGTTAATTGTTCCATTTGTAATACGAAGTTTATATAAAGTGTCATAAGTAGCAGTTAATTCTACTCGTTTCGCTGGCATTTTGATATATTGTGGTATAGCGGATGTTCCAGGTGTAAGTACATTAAACATACCACCGTCATATAATTCTAAGTTGTATAATTCAATTTCAGATGTAGCTCCTTTCATCCATCTTTTGAATACATAACGTATGTTATCGGTTGGGTCTTCCATACCAAAATATATATCTACTCTTTTACCTTCATAGTAATCTCCACTAGTTCCTCCTCCATTTACTAATACTTTGTAAGTATCTTTCAATGCTACTCCTGGATCTATATTGACGTCGTATGTTGGTACAGTAATAGTAGTTGAAGTATTATATAAATCGTCTATAATTTCTGGTACTTCATCACCGTTTTGTTCTAAAACACGCTTATAAGCCTTCCAGTAATTAAATTTATATTCAGCATCCCAGCCTTCAGCTTTAATCTTAACTATTGTACCTTCTGGATAAGAATGTCTGGTTACCCAATGTTCTGTTGTAATTTGTTCATGTGTTTCTGGATCTTCTGATGTAGTTTCATAACAGCATTTACCATATTGATTATACATTACTACTTCGTATTCTGGAATATAGCCTTCTGGTACAAAGTTTTCTGTAATAGTAATGTTTTGAGCTGGCATACGTACCGCGCTGTCTGCTTCATATATACCACCAGAAATATAAGCTGTATCTCCTGTCCATTTATAAAACTCCATTCCTTGGTCTGGAAAACTTGCTCTAATAGGTACGTCTACACCCACTGCATAATTATTTTGTTCCACGGTTCCATCTTTTCTCTCTATAGATAATATGTATGTTACAGTAGGGTCTGGTATGTAGTATGTAGCTTTGATTGTGATATTTCTTAATAAATTTCTTAAGGTAGTTGTCTCTGCTAATGGGCTATATACGTCATTCGCGTCAGTTTGCAACACTCCATTTTCATATACTTCCCATTGTAAAAATTGATGTCCTGTTGGAGCAGGTTTCATTTTTATGGCATTAGTTGAATTTCTTAATAATGTGGCGCTTGTTACCCAATCGGTTCCATCCCAAATATATCCGTCAATCATTGTGACAGTAAACTTTGGAATAGGTGTGTATACAGCTTTAATCGTACTATTTTGTTTATGTGCAGTTACTCTAGTTGAGTATGAGTACTGATTAGCAATTGTGGCGTCTCCTTCAATTACTTCCCAATGGTTAAATTCATATGTATCTGGTGCGGTTCCCGAATCAATATAAATCGAATTATCTTCTATAACATTTGTTGTAGTTGTGCCACTATTTTTAATTACTGTAATAGTTCTCATATTGTAATTAGCTGTGACCGTACCATCGCCTCGTCCCAATCTAACTGTAGTAGTTTTACTTGTGCTACTTCCTATACTATATAAGTTGGAATAAGTCCAATGTGAAAAGTCTCCGTCATTGGCAGTTATTGTAACTGACTGTCTTTCTTTATAATCACCCGAACCTGTACCATTATTAACTGTTAAATGATATGTTTCTTTTGGTCTATATTCAACTGTTATAGTAGTGTCAGCTGACACATAAAATCCATAACTAGTAGATGTACTAATCTGACTTCCGTTTTTTAACCATCTTACAAATAGATAATCTCCTACCTCTTCGTTTGTCGACGAGCTCCAATAATCTCCTGATAGGACTTGAGATGTTGTTGTCTGACCATTATTATTTCTGTTCACTAATGTAACTGTATAAGTTTCATAATAATCATATCTCGCTTCTATAGTTTTATTACTAGTCCCCATTGTGACCGTATACGTAGTTGACGTACTTAATCTAGTAGAACCTTCATACCACCCATTAAATTTATAATTACCAACAATTGAGTTAGTAGTTAATGTATGTGTATGACCTTGTACTATAGAATGTGTTTCTGTTCCTCCTGCATTATTTCTATTTGTTACAGTTAATGTTTGCAGTGGTGCATAATGTCCTGTAATAATGGCGTTTCCATCTCCTACTGTAAAAGTGGTTAAACTTGCGCTACCTAAACCTTCAACACTCCAATAATCAATACCCTGACTTGCATCTGGTGGTGTAGGTATTAACGTGTAAGAATTGCTTTCTTTTAATCCAGTAGCTTTATCTACATTTTGATTATTTACACGAATTAAACCATTAATAACTTGTACATCATTATAAGAATATCTATAACTATAATTTGCTCTGAAACTAATGTTCATGTCTTCCATTTCAAAACTTTGATATGAGCTATAAATATCACTCAAATACGAAGTATCTCCACTCCAATTATCAAATCCATAATGATTTGGAATAGTAGCTGAAATCGAAACCCTATCTTTATAATTATATAATCCTCCACCTGTACCATTTATAACAGTTACACGGTGTTGTCCTGCATTTATAAAATGTGGTTCTAATGTTACGTCACAATCTGGCATAGTAAGAATAGCGGTTGAAGGGTCTTCCGCACTTGTTACACCTACTATGTTATCAAGTGCTTGTTTAGTTCCTAACCATTCATAAAATGCTTTTCCAGAAGGAGCCACATTTGCTATAATCATAATTTCTTCACCAGCAAGATAAGTACTTGTGCTTGGTCCACTCTCTGCGGTTGGGTCTTTATTTGTCGAAATATAACCATTTGTTATTGTCAATGTTCTTAATATATTAGTTTCAAAATTAGCAGTTAATTCTACATTTCTATATGGCATTGAGAAAAATGTTTGTTGTGCTTCATGATTATCTAATAATCCTATATCTTCTGCTTGACCACTCCAATATGTAAATGTTTGGTATTGTGAATATTCACCATATTCTACACCGCGAATAGTTACTACCTCGTCTTCTGCTACCAATGCTGTATTTGAACCTATTTGTTCAGTCGAACCGTCCGTTCTTAATACATTAAGAATTACACCATTATTTATTTTAACTTCAAAATATTTTAATGGTAATTTTGGTTGAGTATGTATTAATTCTAGTGCGTATTCAATGTCATTCGCCAAAATATAATTTATTTGTGTAGCAGCATAAATTGTAGGAAGCTCATTTGCTATTGCAGGATTATTACGAGATAGTTCTACTAGTAATCGTGCGTTGTTTAATATTCTATCGATTTCAACTTTAGTAGGTATCATATCACCAGTCCATTTTTCAAATGAAGGACCTACTATTGCGATTGGTGTATGTACAATTTTCTGCTCATACATATACTCTGCACAGTAAGCAATATTATTTTCTATTCTGTTTAAATCTACGGCATTCCAACACCCTTTTGGGTTCTTTTGATCAGGATTAAGGGCGACGTCTTGCACATGGCCGTAGGTTCTATCGTAAATAGCTGGTATCCATTCTTTAGTCAAGAGCAATCACCTCCATATCTCCTTCCCATGCACCATCAAAAGTCCAATGATTTTGTAATATATAAACTGGCATTCTTTCTGTAAATTGCGTTTTTATAACAGCATAATCACCTGCATTTACAAGTGGTTCACCTCTCGTTTGCACTGTATACTTAAATTTTTTTCTGTACCATTGCAAATATTTTCTCTTAATCTGTTCTGCGTCTTTTCGTGTACCATCTTCATTATAACTACATGGGTCGTAATTCATTACTTTTGTGTCTAACACTAAACTGTCACTTGTTGTATTTCTCTCTTGTACAGACTTAACTTGTACTGGATAACCCAATATTTCTACTTTAGCATCTGTACCGGCTACATATCCACCTAAGTTAAGAATTCCTCTATGTGAATATAGTAGTGCATTCACTAATGTTGCACCAGACGTATCATCATTAGCCATTCTTGCACCTACCGGAATACTGTCGTTATATGTCGCTTCTACATTCATTGAATTACATGTAATTGTCGCAATAACTGAACAATTATTATGTGTAGTACCATTCCATACAATGCTATCTTTACCTGAAAAATCTACTGTGCTATAATATTTTGGTAATGAAATTTCGGTTAAATTGTTTATAGTAGGTAGTTGTTCTGCCGCTGGTATACTAATAAAATCGCTATAATTCCATTCATAATGATTAGTGAATGTATTTTTATCTTCTATATTCAGACAAGCAAATTTAATATGTCCGTTATCTTTAATTAATATAGTAGCCCCTATTGCAAATGCTAAATATTGTATGACTTGCTTGCAAGAAGTTTCTGGTATAACAGTATTTATTGTATAAGCAGCTAATTCAGTGTCTTCCCACTGTTCATAAGGTAACAACGTGTGATTATCATCATATGTTGGTTTTTTAATATTATCACTTGACCACTCAATTGAATTCAAATCTAATCCTTCAAATACTAATATATGTTCTGCTATCTCTCTTATAGTTCTATCTGCACCTTCATAATATTCAGTTGTGTAAGTATCTTCCATAACATCTAAAAGTGAGCCAGCTGTAAAAGTAGCACTTTCGTCAGCATTAGCTGATACATTCATAAGACGAAGCTCTTTCCAATTATCCCATTCTATTTCTACTCCAATTTGTTCTTCGTTTATTGCTGGTAATCCATTTTCTATTATAACCTTACCATTTTCATCATATATGTAACCCCACACATTATATCCATTTCTAAATCTTATTCTAGTTTGTTTATTTAACTTTACATAGCCATTATCAGGGTTATCTACATTATAAATTCCTTTATAATTATTTACGTCAAATTTGAATATTCTTGAAGGTAAAGTATCACAAACATATGACGCTTTGTCTGTATAATCAACCTTCATAATCTGATTCTGGTCTAAAACTATAGTTTTACCAAATACAATAGAACTTACTCTGATCCTTCTATTTCTAAATCGAGTATTACCATATTCTATAACTAAATGGTCGACATTTTCTTGATTTATTTCAAAATTAACAGATGGTAACGTTTCTAATATCATTGTTCTATAAATAGGTTGTTCATCTTCATCTACTTCCCCTGTATCTTCTTGCCATTCAATATTAACTGTATTTTCACTAAGTAATGTGTCATTTTCATCATAACAATATACAGTTATATCTTTTGGGTATCCAGTAGGTACAGCTGCATTTAATATAACGGAAAAATTTTCAATTTTGTATGAATGACTTAGCTGAATACTCATAGTTGGTTTAGTTTCAAATTCACCATTTTCATTAGATATACTATTTGAGATATATCCATTTACTTTTCCACTTTGATATATAGCATATCTACCATTTAATAACCACAAATTTTCTTCTAATGTAGCTATGGTACTACTGTTGTACCTATCTATATTAGTAAGAGCTGTTATATCACATAAATCTAATTTGTCTGTTGTAGTTATATTCGCTACTTGTATATTTGGGTCTGGTGTATACATTATTATCTCCATATAACCTTCTTTTCTTGCCGGTGTTTTTAAGTGATTTTCAAACTCTTGTTTATCTATTTCGTTTGTGGTTGGATTACGATATATCGCCATAAGTTACCTCCTTTCTTATAAATTAATAACCCATATCTATTAAATTACATTTTACGTCTTTATACCATATAGGTCGTTTCATATAAGTATCTATTCCGTTCACCCATACAGTTTCCCATTCACAAGGGGTGGCGCTAAAGTCACCCCAATAATATCTTCTGGTCACAAATTGGTCTGTTTCTTCGTCGTAGAATGTTATATTACAATAAAATTTAGCAATTTCTTTTTTTAATTCTACTAAATTTACTCGTGACATATAAGGCCAATAAAGATTATCAAATTTATTTAATCTTCTGTTCACAATTTGTGAAACGACCTGACCTTTTGCATTTCTAGTAGATTTTACTAATTGTTCAGATAATTCATTATATCCTATTGCAGGGTTATTTACTGTGTTATAATAGTTTCCTTTATAGTACTCAGTTAAATAGTTTCCTTCTGGGTCTCTGAATTTAAAATGTTTTCCATTAATTAATATCAATGATGCAAATGCGTTTGTTTTAGGACATAACCCCATAACATCTACCTCCTTTACCTAGCATATACTTTATTACTTAGTATAGCATTACTTAATTTATTATTTGTTTTTTCCACACTAGCTACTAAATCAGTTCCTTTTTGCACAAATTGTCCTTGTACTTTAATGCCTTGATTTACTATTTCTCCAATTTGAGCTACTTGTTTGTTTAATTGGTTTATTGAATCTTCTAATTGTCTTGTGTTAGTTTGTTGATATGCACTACCTTGATTATATTTTTCTGGTATAACAGCTTCTCCTCGATGAAGATATGCTAATCCATCATTAGGTACGAAATTTGTACCTGCTTTGTATTGTGGTACAAATCTTGGTATATTTGCTTCTGGAACTCTAGGAATATTTATACCAACATATTGTGACACACTATTAATAGCACTTATCATACTATTAACTCCACTTATTACTAAATTAATCAAGTATTCAATAGCTGAAACTGTAAAATTTACAACTTTTGTGATTGTTCTCATTATACTATCTGCAGTTCGTTCTATAGCCGGTCCAATATCACCACAAAAATCTACAATCGCTTTTAATAGTCGTGGTACAGCATTTGTTATACTGTCGATAATTTCTATAATTATATTTCCGACTGTTTCAACTATATTTTTTATAGTATCCCCAACTTCATGTACTATTGTTTCAACAAGTTCTATTATTTTACTTATTATATCGTCTATGAAAGTAAGTATTGGAGTTAAAACTGTCATAATACTATTAGCTACACCTTCAACTACCATAACGATACTTGTTGCTATAGCTAAAATAATTTTTGTAATAGTTTCGCCAATAGTTTGTATTACCTGAGAAATACCTTCTAAAACAAGTTTGATATCGTCTCCACAATCCTTGAAAGCTTTTACTAATTCAGCTAATGCTAGTATAACTAATCCTACTACAGCTAATACTCCAATCAACAATACTATTGCTATTGCGCCAAATCCTGTAGCAACTAATGCAGTAAATACAGCAGATAAAGTTATGATAACTAATGTCAACTCAAGTAACGCACCACCTAGTAAAGCTAACGCATTGATTATATCATCTTCTGTCAAACCTTTTACAGCGTTAATAAATTGTGTTAACGTGAATGTAAATAAAGCAAATGCTCCAACTATTGCTGCTAAACCCAATGATGTAAGGAATGAAGTTCCAAATAATTTTGCAAATCCTATCAATGCTACTAATACTAATCCTAATTCTAGTAACGCTCCTCCTAACATAACAAGAGACTTACCTATATCTTCCCAATCAGCAGACTTCATACATTCAACAAATTCTGTAAGAGCTTTCGTAAATGCTGTGAAAGCTAGAATTAATATAGCCCATCCAACAGCTTTTTCTAAGAAACTAAAGCCTTTAGCAATTGTTTGTAATGGATTTTTACTACCACCGAATTTACTCAATAACCATTTAAGTACTAAAAATCCAGCTAGTGCCGCACCAGCAATTGCTAACCATTGCCAGAAGTTAAGCTTTGATGCTATTTTGGCTATATTACCAATTAATGTTCCGACTTTTTCTAATATTTTATACAATCCGTCCCATTGTGGAGTATAAATATCACCCATTAAGTCCATAGCAGGATTACTACTACTTTCTCCACCTATATCATGCAATTCGTCAAAACTTGCTGTAACATTGGCTGCTTGTTCTAGTTCTTCTCTCATTTGCTCGGCACTTGCGGCACTTTGATCAAATAAATCCCAGTTCTCACCTAAAGCTTTACCTATACCTTTTAGCATTGCGTTCAATAATCCAATCACATTTACAATTTGTTGTGCTAACCATTCCATAAATGGTCTTATTATACGTCTTATGTTATATTTAATAACATTCATAGTTCTTTGCCACTTAACGTCATAACTAGCAAAATCACTAAATGCTTTCTTTATCAAGTTTATTGGATTTATCATTGCAGCCCAACGTTTGATCATTTGTCCTACACTACGTGCCATTAATCGAAATGCGTAACTCATTACTTCTGCTGTTCTTGTTTGAAATTTTAGCGCTTTACCATTTTGATCTAATCCAGCATTCATATTTTGAAGTATCGTATTACATTTTCTTAATTCTGGAGCAGCGAAACCTAATCGTTTTATTATTTCAGCAACGTTTCCTCCAGTTTGTTGTACTACTTCTTCAACCATATTAGCGTCTGCTAATACTCCTCGTAAAGCCATTTTGCTATCTTCCATTTGTGCGAAAATTGTTTTAGCTTCGTTACTTGAATCAGATGTTAGCATACCACTCGCGTCAAATTTTGCTGTACCTTTAGCTTCCATACCACGAAGGTCTGTTTCTTTTGCTTGTATAACTTGCAATAGTCCTAATGCTACTTGTCTGATTTCTGCCATAACGCTGTTTAATCCTTCGGCTTCTTTTCGACTTTTTTCTAACGAAGGCATTCCTATATATAAACTCATTGAGCCTAATAGGTTTCTCATTACGCCACCGGTTTGAGCATTAAACATATTCTTTTGTATAGCGGTTTGCAAAGCGTCTGTTATACCTTTTGAATCTATTCCAATACCATCTGTTAATTTTAAATTTTCAAATGGATTTGGACCAGTTTTGCTCCAACCATATATACTTTTTCTACGTTGTACTTGTGTTATATCTCCATTTGAAGTAGCTCTATTATCTCTAGGTATACCAAATGTAGCAAGACGTTCCGCACGTAATTTTTCTATTTGTGCTTGGTTCATACCTAATATACTATTTGCGTTTGGTCCTGTATCTGCTATACCAAATGCGTTTTTTATTGCACGTAACACTTTATGGTCATTATATGCAGAAGCTAAATCACTAGATAATTGTACAGCATTACTTCTAGTTGCATTTCGTTTGATAGCTTCTTCTCGTTCAGTTTCAATATCACGCTCTAATCTTTTTTGTCTGACTTTATCCCAATCTGTTGCGTCATGTAATGCGGTAGGTTTTTGTTTATCATGGTCTATTACTCCAGCAGTTGTCCATTTGCCGTCTTTGAAATATCGGTATAAATCAGGAAGATTTGTCTTTTTCATTGCGACTGTAATCGCTTTATTTATATCTGGTGGAATAATTGCTGGATATTTATACTTATCATTTTTTCGTGTGTTTTTTATATCAGTTATTTTTAAACTATTTGCTATTAATTCTACATTAGCTGATATAGTTTCTAATATAGATTGGCTTGCACCAAAACCTATAGCATCAGATTGATTTAATTTTTCTAATATTTTATCTATACGTGTTTTTATATCAGTGTTTAAAATTTTATTAGTTTTAGATTGTTTTTCAATAGATTTTTCTGCTCTTGCATTTGTATTAAATCCAGTATCTGCATCAGATTCAAGTACTTCCGTTTCTTGTTTATTTGCCTCTGTTGTAGCTTTCTGTTCAGTTTCTAGTTGAATATCAGCTTGACGTTCTGATATATTTTCAATTTTATCGTAAGCTGTTTGATTCTCAGTTGCCTGTTGTTCTTTGCTTACTGCGTCAGCTATTTGTTTAGAGGTTTGTGCTTGAGTAGTTTTGCTTGCTCGAATTTCTGCAATAGCTCTGTTAGCAAAACTATCAGTTTCTCTTGCAGTTTTTGACCTAGATTTAGAAGTAGTTTTTTTCTCTAATTCTTCTAATTTAATTAATTCTTGTTTTATTGCATCTTCTTTTTGTGCAACTTCATCTAACAAGCCTTTTAATATAGCTACCATTTTAGGATCTCGGGAAGCTTCTGTCTTATCCCCACCTTCAGTTCCCCCTATGTTACCACTTGAGGTAAAACCTAATTTTCCCATTATGAGACCTATGTTTTGCTTCACATCACTAAATATCGATTTTCCTGCGTCTTGATTTAGTGTTGAAACAGCTTCTAATGTATCAAATAACTTTTGACTTAGTGTTTCAATTTCTTTTTCGTTAGTAGAACTTTGTATTTTACCTAACAAATCAGGTAATATATTATTTCTAATATCTTCACTTAAACTGTTAGCTTTTTCCGTTGGACTTAATTTACGAGGTTTCGTAGATTTAGGTACTTCCCATTCTGTCACTACATCTTGTGGTATCCTTTTCCCATCTTGACTAACAACTATTGTCTTTTTACTACTTTGTTTAAATTCTGGATCTTCTTTTCGTCTTTTAGCAAGTTCTTTTTCTAATTCTTCTTTTGTCGCATATTTATCGCTAGTTAAACTGTCTTTCATCCATTTTCGAGATTCACGTTCACTTTGACGTGTTTGACGAGCCATACCACTAGGATAAGAACTCACTTCACTTAATTTAGCTTCACGTGTGTTAGTTCTACCTGGGTCAATTCCTGAATTAGTTTTAAATCCTTTTGGAAAAGTCGACCCTAATCTATTAGGACCAGGCTCACTTAATTCTTTGTAAGCTTTTTCCCTATCTTCTATTTCTTTTGTCCAAGCATCTTTTGCTCTTTTTATTACATCTTCTGAAAAACCATCCTTAGGTTTTTTTAATTTTATTTGTGCTTTACGTTGCTTAGCTTGTTCTAGTTTCGCTATTTGTTCAGCACGTTTAGTTTCTCTTGCTTGTTTTTGAGTGTTATAAG